>Ga0180220_1000505_pt1 | contig 42046 bp, 35 predicted proteins | sample eDN5th37CBELigBY_FD_151335 | JGI IMG/M metagenome (GOLD analysis project Ga0180220, IMG submission 151335) | Enriched backyard soil microbial communities from Emeryville, California, USA - eDNA 5th pass 37_C BE-Lig BY (version 2) (version 2) | ecosystem: Environmental > Terrestrial > Soil >... | reverse complement strand
CCGCAATCCTCTCGGCATCGCCGCTGTGTTCCAGAACCGCGGAGAGGGCGGCGCGAAATTCATCCGGAATAGCCACCACCCGGGCGCTGACGCTCAGCACCGCAACCAGCCTGCGGACCTGGGAGACATACCAGTTGAGGGCGGCACGCCGACATTCCGCCAGCGCGTGAGCGGTGATCTTTGCCGTCACGTCCGGATGGCCGTCACGGTCGCCACCGATCCATGACGCATAGCGCATGAAGGAGGGAACGGGGAAGACGTGTTCCGGATAGTGGTGCGCGAGTGCTTCCTCGACGGTTTCATAGAGCTTGTGTGTCGCCTCGAAGATCACTTCGCGGAAGAAGTGCAGTCCCCAGGCGATCTCATGCTCGACCGAAGGCCGTTCGAGCCGCAGTTCTCCCGACATCCACAGCAGCTCGATCTCGCCCCTGAGATCGTCGATGTGCTGTGCGCGTTCACGCGGTGCCCATCTGTGCTGTTCCAACTCGGTGAGCTTGCGGTAGATGCGCCGGTGGATTTCCAGCACAGTGACACGTTTGGCCTCGGTCGGATGGGCCGTCATGGTCGGACCGACAAGGAGGCTGTCGAGCGCCTCCTGGACCCGTTCGGCCGGATAGCCGGCGGCTGCAATCTCGCCGATCACGTTGGCGAAAGAGCCCACCACATCGTCCGCGCCGCCAAGCTTTTCCGCCTCCCGGCGGGCTCGCATGGCCAGCAGCTCGTTGGCGATGGCGACAAGCTGGAACCAGATGCCGGTCGCCTGCAAGGCAGGGATGCGTTCGTGGGACGCCAGCTCGTCGAGGGCAGTGCGGCCAATCAGCACCTGCGCCACGGTGGGCTCGCGCTCCTTGACCACCGACACGAGCTGCCTGAACAGCAGGCTCCTGGCATCCTCATGCTGGGTTAGAGGTTTTCCCTGGTCCAAGTGACACCGTTCCTCCCGCCGCAGCTCCGCTTGATCGTCCTGGCTCGTCACAGAGATGAACCGACGACGCTGGCTTTCGCCGAAGCGGGCCTGTTGCGGCTTATGTTCCTCAAGGACCGAGCAAAGCTCTTTTTCCCGCAAATCGAAACGCCCGGACGGGTAAAAATCCCGATCCTTCGGGTGGTGGTTTGATCGGCTGGCGGGTAGGTGGAAAAGCGCGTTCGCGTATCCGTAAGCAGCCTTTGCCCCTGCCGAGGAGCAAAGCCCTGCCAAATGCTTGAGAACCGCTGCGTTGAAGGCTTTGCAGACCGGTTGAACCGAAGCGTGACTTCCGCTCCCGGACAAGAAAAAGCCTCCGGCCGGGACCGGAGGCAAGTACCGGAAACCTACCCGGTAAGGGGAGGCAGGCTTCCGAACCGGACCCGTTCGAGAGCCCGGAGCGGGTCAGGATCGTCCGAGCTATCGCATGAGCAGGATTTGCAGATCGGCCACATTGGTGCCCGTTGCGCCGGTCAGCAGAAGATCCCCGGATGAGGCGAGTGCGGGATATGAATCGTTGTTGGCCAGATGCATGTCCGGATCGCAACCGAACTGGCGCATCCATCCCGTGGACCCTGCATCGACGATCCCGCCGGCAGCATCGGTGGGGCCATCGCGCCCGTCCGTGGCGCCGCTGAGGAACACCCACTGGCGGCCGATCGGAGCGTTTTCCTCAAGCACGGCGAAGCGCAGTGCGAGTTCCTGATTGCGCCCGCCCGTGCCGCCGCCCTTCACCTTGACGGTCGGCTCTCCGCCGGCCACGATCGCGATGGGACCGGTCTCGCGGGCGGCGTAGAGCGCGATCCTGTGGAGGGCGCAGGCGGCATCGGAAACGTCACCGTCGAGCCAGTCGTTCGCCTTCACCACAGCCGGGAAAAGCGAGCTGGCGCGCTCCATCACTTTCTTCAGGCTGATGTCGTTGCCGCCGATCACGATGTTCTCGACATGATCGAAGCTGTCCGCCTGTCTGTCCGTTTGGCAGGCGAGGCGGTTCAAATGCTCCCGCATCGCGGCCGGCAGCGCGCCGGTCAGCCCATACCGGTCGAGAATTGCCCGGGCATCCGTCTCGCGCGGTTTCGCCGTCGGCCCGCTGGCGATGGTGGATATGTCGTTGCCTGGCACGTCGGACAGGATCAGCGACAGCACTTGCGCGCCCGTCGCCAACTGGGCGAGGCGGCCGCCCTTGAGGCGGGAGAATGCCTGCCGCACCGTATTGATCTCGCGGATGTCGGCGCCTGACCGGATCAGCGCGTCATTCAAGGCAATCTTGTCGGCCAGCGCGATGCCCGGCGCCGGCGCGCAGAGCAGGGCGGAGCCGCCGCCGCTGATGAGGACCAGCAACAGGTCGCCCGGCCCGGCCGACCGCGCGACGTCCTCGACCATCTGTCCCGCCCGCAGGCTGTTTTCATCGGGAAGCGGATGGCCGCCCGCCAAGACCGCGACCCGGTCGTCGAGGCGTGCCAGATTCTCGGGATTGGTCACGGCGCACGCGGCGTGCAATTTGCTGCCGAGGAAGGGCAGGGCGCCTTGCGCCATCGGACAGGCTGCCTTGCCGAAGGCAATCAGGATCACACGCCGGGCGGCGGCAATCATCTGCCTGCGCTGATCCAGCGCCTCGGACACGGCCTTTTCGGGATCGGAGGCGCGGATGCCGTCGCGAAACAGTTCCAGCGCCTGCTTGCGCAACGTGATCAGGTCGGAAGCGGAGGCAGAAGGTTCCATCACGCCACCCGATCCGGGACGTCGCGTCCTTCGAAGAAGGCGATGACGTTTTCCACCACCTTCATGCCCATTGCGACGCGGGTTTCCTCTGTGGCGCTGCCGAGATGCGGCAGAAGCATGACGTTGTCCATGCGCTTGAGGGCCTCCGGCACCGCTGGCTCGCCGTCGAAGACATCCAGGCCGGCGCCGGCGATTGTTCCTGCTTCGAGCGCACCGATCAGCGCCTGCTGGTCGATCACGTCGCCGCGGGCGGTGTTGATGAGGAAGGCGCCGGGCTTCATGCCGGCAAGCCGGCGGCTGTCTATGAGGTGCCGGTTTTCCGCCCCGCCCGGACAATGGAGCGAGACGAAGTCGGCATCGGCCAGCACATCCTCGATGGTCGGCAACTGACGAGCGCCCATGGCGCGGGTCTCATCGTCATCGACTTTCGAGCGGTTGTAGAACACCACGTCCATGCCGAAGCCGAAATGCGCCCGGCGTGCAGTGGCCTTCCCGATCCGCCCCATGCCGATGATGCCCAGTGTCTTTCCCGAAACCCGGGTGCCGATCATGTGGGTGGGCCGCCATCCGGTCCAGGCGCCGGCACGCAGTTCGCGTTCTCCTTCTCCCGCCCGGCGCGCGATGCCCAGCAGCAGCGTCATGGCGATGTCGGCGGTGCAGTCGGTCAGCACGCCCGGCGTGTTGGTGACGGTGATGCCGCGCTGGCGTGCGGCATCGATGTCGATGTGGCTGAAGCCGACGCCGAAATTGCCGATGAGGCGCGACCGCGCGCCGGCATCCGGAAACACCGAGGCTGGCAGGCTGTCGCTCACCGTAGGCAGGATAGCGTCATATTCGGCGAACGCGTCGCGCAGACGATCCTGTCCAAGCGGCTCGTCGGAGCGGTTGAAGGTGGTTTCGAACCGCTCCGCCAGCACCTGCTCGACAGCCGCCGGCCAGCGTCGGGTGACGATAATACGTGGTTTCATTGTTTTGCCCGGTTGGTTCGGAAGAGATCTCTCTGCGATCAGGCGGCCTTTGGCTGGGCCTGCAGCACCTCCGAGACGACCGGGCCGAAAGCCGCTGGCGTGGGCACGATGGTGACGCCTGCTTCCCGAAGGATCTCCACCTTCTCCTGCGCGGACTCGCCGAACGCCGAAATAATGGCGCCGGCATGACCCATGCGCTTGCCCTTCGGCGCCGAAAGGCCGGCGATGTAGGCGATCAGCGGCTTGCGCATATTGTGCTTTGCCCACTCGGCCGCTTCGGCTTCCTGCGGTCCGCCGATCTCGCCGATCATCACCACCGCGTCGGTGTCCGGGTCTTCCTCGAACAGCTTGAGGATGTCGCGGAAGGACGAGCCGTTGATCGGATCACCACCGATGCCGACGCTGGTCGAGACACCGATGCCGTGCGCCTTCATCTGTGACGCCGCCTCATAGCCCAGCGTTCCCGAACGGCCGACGATGCCGACGCGGCCCGGCAGGTAGATGTTGCCCGGCATGATGCCCATCATGGCCTGTCCGGGCGTGATCATGCCCGCGCAGTTGGGACCGACGAGGCGCATGCGATCCTCGAAACGGAAGCGCAGCATGAAGCGCTTGACCCGCATCATGTCCTGGGACGGGATGCCGTCGGTTATGCACACGCACAACCTGATCCCGGCCTCGGCCGCCTCCATGATGGAATCGGCCGCGAAGGGCGGCGGCACGAACACGATGCTTGCGTCCGCGCCGGTCTCTCTCACCGCGCCCCGCACGGTGTTGAAGACCGGAATGCCCTGGTGGACCTGCCCGCCCTTGCCGGGCGTGACGCCGCCCACGACGTTGGTTCCGTAGCGCCGCATCTCGTCGGCATGGAAGCTGCCGATCTTGCCGGTAAGGCCCTGCACGATCACACGCGTCCTGCGGTTCAACAGAATTGCCATCTCGTCCTCCCTCAGTTCGCTTTCTTCTTTTTCTTCGCAAAGGCGCGCATGGCCTCGACCGACTTCTCGGCGGCCTCGGCCAGCGTATCGGCGACGATCACGTCCTCGCCCGAATCCGCCAGTATCTTGCGGCCTTCCTCCACATTGGTGCCGGCCAGGCGAACCACCAGCGGCACGCCGACGCCAACCTCCCGGATGGCCTTGACGACGCCCTCGGCAACCCAGTCGCAGCGGTTGATGCCCGCGAAGATGTTGACGAGGATGGTCTCGACATTGTTGTCGGCAAGCACGGCGCGAAACGCCTTGGCGACCCGTTCGGGCGAGGCGCCGCCGCCGATATCGAGGAAGTTCGCCGGCTCGCCGCCCGCGATCTTGATCATGTCCATGGTGGCCATGGCCAGGCCGGCGCCGTTGATGATGCAGCCGATATTGCCATCGAGCCCGACATAGGAGAGGCCACGATCGCTGGCGAAGGTTTCGCGGGGGTCCTCCTGCGACTTGTCCCTCAGTTCGGAGATCTCGGGTCGTCGGAACAGCGCGTTCTCGTCGAAGGACATCTTGGCGTCGAGGGCGATCAGGTTGCCGTCGCCCGTCACCACCAGCGGGTTGATTTCCAGCATGGAGGCGTCGAAGTCGCGGAATACGCGGTAGCAGCCCATGAGGGTGTCGACCGCCTTGCTGATGAGCCTGTTCTCCAGCCCGAGTCCGAAGGCGATCTCGCGCGCCTGGAACTGCTGCATGCCGACGCCGGGATCGACGATGGCGCGAATGATGGAGTCCGGCTCCTTCTCGGCAATCTCCTCGATCTCCATGCCGCCCGAGGCCGAGCCGACGATCATGACGCGCTCGGACTTGCGGTCGAGAACGATGCCGAGATAGAGCTCCTGGCGGATATCGACAGTCTCCTCGACATAGAGGCGCGAGACGAGCTTGCCCTTCGGGCCGGTCTGGGTCGTGGCGAGCTTGCGGCCGAGCAGGCCTTCGGCGGCCTTCGCGACTTCGCCGTCCGAATTGCAGATGCGGATGCCGCCTGCCTTTCCGCGTGCGCCGGAGTGGATCTGCGCCTTGACGACCCATTTGCCGCCGCCGATCTCGCTCGCGCGATAGGCAGCCTGCTCGGGGCTGTAGGCCAGACCCCCACGCGGGATCTGCACCGAATAGCGCGACAGCAATTCCTTGGCCTGGTATTCGTGGATATCCATCTTTACCTCCCGTCAGACTGCGTGCGCGGCGCGCTCGATGGCTTCATGGACGACGAGCACGTTGCGAGCCATGCGCTCGGACGCGGCGTCGATCATCTTGCCGTCCAGCGCGGCCGCGCCCCTGCCTTGATCTTCGGCTTCCCTGAGTGCCTCGATGATGCGCCGGGCGCGGGCCACCTCCTTCGCCGGCGGCGAGAAGACCTCGTTGGCAAGCTCGATCTGCGAGGGGTGGATGGCCCACTTGCCCTCGATCCCGAGCGCGGCGGCGCGCTTGGCGGCGTCCAGATAGGCTTCCGGATCGGAAAAATCGCCGAACGGCCCGTCGATGGCCCGCAGCCCGTAGGCACGGCAGGCCACCGTCATGCGCGACAGCGCGAAATGCCACTGGTCACCCGGATAGTCGGGATTGAGGCCGCCGATGCTGACCGTGCGGGCCTTGCAGCTTGCCGCATAGTCGGCGACGCCGAAATGCATCGCCTCCAGCCGCCCACCATAGGCGGCGATCGCCTCGACATTGGCCATTCCGAGCGCCGTTTCGATCAGGGCTTCCAGACCGACACGTGTCTGGTAGCCTTTCGCCATCTCGATCTGGTTGACCAGCGCCTCGACCATGTAGAGATCGGCGGGCACGCCCACCTTCGGCACCAGAATGGTGTCGAGCCGGTCGCCGGCCTGCTCCATCACGTCGACCACGTCGCGATACATGTAGTGGGTGTCCAGGCCGTTGATGCGGATCGAGACGGTCTTGCCGCGGCTGCGCCAGTCGATCTCGTTCAGCGCCTGGATGATGTTGCTGCGGGCCTTTTCCTTGTCCGGCGGGGCCACCGCGTCTTCCATGTCCAGGAACACGTAGTCGGCAGCGCCTTCGGCGGCTTTGCGGATCATTTCCGGATTGGAGCCCGGCACAGCAAGCTCGCTGCGCTGGAGCCTCGGTTTGCGAAGATGATGGAGGGTATGGCTCATGTCCGTGCCTCCCTCAGGCCGCTTTGGCGACGGCTGCACGCGCCGACTGGCGATAATGCTCCACTGCCGCGCCGACGCCGGAGCCGGCCTGGATCTTAACGCCGCAATCGAGCAGGGCCATTTCGGCGGCCGCCAGTGCGGAACACATCATCACTTCGTTGATCCATCCGATATGGCCGATGCGGAAGACCTTGCCGGCAACCTTGTTGAGGCCGACACCCAGCGAAGTCTGGTATCCGTGATAGGCGCGGCGCACGATCTCGGTGCTGTCGATGCCGTCAGGCACGATGACCGCGCTCACCGTGTCGGAATGCCACTTTTCCCCCTTGGCGCAGATTTGCAGGCCCCATGCCTTGACCGCTTCGCGGACACCCTGTGCCAGCCGGTTGTGGCGCGCATAGACATTGTCGAGCCCCTCGTCGAGCAGAAGGTCGAGCGCGGCACGCAGGCCGCGCAGAAGCTGGACGGCCGGCGTGTAGGGGAAATAGCCGGTGTCGTTTGCCCGGATCATGTCCTCGAAGGAGAAATAGGTGCGGTGCTGCTTCGCCTGCTTGTTGGCGGCCAGGGCCTTCTGGCTGACGGAGAGGAACGCCAGGCCAGGCGGCAGCATGAAGCCCTTCTGCGATCCGCTGACGGCGCAGTCCACACCCCACTCTTCCTGGCGGAAATCGATGGAGGCGATCGAGGACACGCCGTCGACGAAGAGCAGCGCGGGATGCTTGGCGGCATCGAGCGCGGCGCGCACGGCCGCGACGTCGCTGGTGACGCCCGTCGTGGTCTCGTTATGGGTGACGAAGACCGCCTTGATGCGGTGCTCCTTGTCGGCGGCAAGCCGCTCGGCGTAGATGTCGACGGGAACGCCGGTTCCCCATTCGGTGTCCACGACATCGACATCGAGGCCGAACCGTTGCGCCATGTCCACCCATAACAGCGAGAACTGGCCGAAACGCGACATCAGCACGCGATCGCCCGGATTCAAGGTGTTGGCGATGGCCGCTTCCCATGCGCCGGTACCGGACGAGGGAAAGATGAAGGCGCGGCCGGTCTCGTTGCGGTACACTTTCATCAGGTCTACGAAGAGACCGTTGACGAGCTGTGGATAGTCCGGTGCGCGCATGTCCTCCATGGGCATGTTCATGGCCTGACGGACGGTTTCCGGCACGTTTGTCGGACCCGGAACAAAGAGATGAGTATAGCCAGCCATCAGAAATCCTCCCACGGAATGCGGCGCAAGCGCCTGTTCGGCTTGCTCGAAGGATCAGCCTGGCCCTGGGAAGTAACAACACCTGTCCAGATAGAATCGTGGACCTTGTGGCGTTGGAAAGAACCTACTCATTCAGCCGCGTGGATCTCCGATAGGATAGGCTGGACCTACCCGCCTATTCTCCTGACGGGCCATCGATTCATGGAGCTGACGAAGGACAACTCGGGGCTGCGGCAAGCGCTACACTAGGAATCGCCGCCATCAACATGGTACTGACATGAACAGACAAAGCATAATCACAGGCAACGGAGCGTCGCACCAAATGGCGGAAACCATGAAGTCGGTGAAGAAGAGCCGGGCAACCAAGGCCGCAGGCAAAGCCAAGCCGGAGGCGCCGGCTGCCGAACTGCGCCGCCTCGTGTCGTTGACCCAGGATCCTCATTCCGTGCGCGACACCCGCGAGAATGTGCTGGAAGTCGCGATCGGCCATGAAGTGCGCACATTCCGCAAGCAGCTCGGCATCACGGTGGCCGATCTTGCGGCCGCGACCAACATCTCGCTGGGCATGCTGTCGAAGATCGAAAATGGCATCACCTCGCCGTCCCTGACGACCCTGCAGGCATTGTCGCGGGCGCTCGGCGTGCCGTTGACCGCACTTTTCCGGCGCTTCGAGGAAGAGCGCAGCGCCGTATTCATAAAGGCGGGCGAAGGTGTCGACGTGGAGCGCCGCGGTACGCGTGCCGGCCACCAATACACTCTGCTCGGCCATATCGGCGCCAATACGAGCGGTGTCGTCGTCGAGCCGTATCTCATCACGCTGGCGGAGGATTCCGACGTGTTCCCCACCTTCCAGCACGAGGGGATGGAGTTTCTCTACATGCTCGAAGGCGAAGTCGTGTACAGGCACGGCAGCAAGCTTTTCCGCATGCTGCCCGGCGACAGTCTGTTCTTCGACGCGGATGCACCTCACGGTCCCGAGGAACTGACCCGGCGGCCTATCCGCTACCTGTCCATCATCTCCTACCCGCAGGGCAGCCGTCGCAACTGACGCCAGCGTCCCGAGGGCCCCTGTAGGCGCACGCAGGTGAGCTGTGTCGCAAGCATCGGCCCGATGTCCGCCGGCCATTGCGGCTGCCGGAATTCCTACACATGGATCGCCTGCATTGGTTGCGCCCTGCCGTTTCGTCCGCTGGATCGGCGGGCAGGCGATCCACGGTTTGCTCGCCGGCAGGACACCCTGAAGATTCCGGCCGCATCGGCAATGCCGCATTTCACCAAGAATGCCGTCCGGACGGATGCGCGCATGGCGGGCAGCCGCGACCATAGCGTTCGCATACCGATGTGACGTCCCATCCAATCCGCGCAACCCGCCAGCGTCGGCGGAGACGAGCGTCCATAAATGGCAGCACAGCCATGGCGCCGGCAGGGCACCCTGGGACTGCCACTTGTCCTAAATGAAAAAAAAATTCATACGAGTTGAATTGGAGAAATATGCCTGCTATCGTCCTTGACAGGGAAAGAGCTTGGAAGAGGTGAATATACATGTGTGGCATTGTAGGGCTGTTTCTGAAGGACAAGTCATTGGAGCCGCAGCTCGGCGCCATGCTGTCCGAAATGCTGGTGCTGTTGACCGATCGGGGCCCCGATAGCGCCGGCATAGCAATTTACGGATCGTCGGCTGCCGGGCATGGCAAGATCACCATCCAGTCGCCGTCGCCGGACGTGGATTTCACAGGGCTCGATTCCGAAGTTTCCAGGGAGATCGGCGCGCCGGTCGCCATGACCGTCAAGTCCACCCATGCGGTGCTGGAATTGCCGGCCGACAAGCTCGAGCTTGCTCGCGATGCCATCGCCACGCTACGGCCGGACGCCCGCATCATGGGTGTCGGCGAATCCATCGAGATCTACAAGGAAGTCGGCTTGCCGGAAGAGGTGGCGAAGCGCTTCGACTTGTCAGCCATGTCGGGATCGCACGGCATCGGGCATACGCGCATGGCCACCGAATCCGCGGTGACGACCATGGGCGCACATCCATTCTCGACGGGTCCCGACCAGTGCCTGGTACACAACGGCTCGCTGTCCAACCATAACAATGTGCGCCGCGAACTCAGGCGCGCGGGCATGAAGTTTGAGACCGAGAACGACACCGAGGTGGCGGCCGCCTATCTGTCGCACCAGATCGCGACCGGCAAGGGTCTGGGCGAAGCGCTGGAATCGAGCCTGAACGATCTCGATGGATTCTTCACTTTCGTGGTCGGCACCAAGAATGGTTTCGGCGTCGTGCGCGACCCGATCGCCTGCAAGCCCGCCGTCATGGCGGAAACCGATCAATATGTCGCGTTCGGAAGCGAATACCGGGCCCTGGCGAACCTGCCGGGCGTCGAGCAGGCAAGGGTCTGGGAGCCCGAGCCATCCACCGTTTATTTCTGGGAGCACTAGGCGATGGCTACATCCAACCTTGCCAAGGCGGTTACGCCGGAGGACCACGGGGCGAGAATCTTCGATCTGTCGAAAACGACCCTGCGCGAGTTGAACCAGGCTCTTCACGAGGTGACCGAAGGTTCGAATCTGAGGAGCTGGGAAATCCTCAACCCCAAGGGAAGCCATGCCGTGGCCGTGGGCGTGGATACGCCCGTGCAGATAGATGTGCGCGGCAGCGTGGGCTACTACTGCGCCGGCATGAACCAGAACAGCACGATCACCGTGCATGGCTCTGCCGGTCCCGGTGTTGCCGAGAACATGATGTCGGGCACCGTCGTGGTGAAGGGCGACGCCTCGCAATATGCCGGCGCCACGGGCAGGGGCGGCTTGCTCGTCATCGAAGGCAACGCTTCCTCGCGCTGCGGCATCTCCATGAAGGGCATAGACATCGTCGTGCGCGGCAATGTCGGGCACATGTCGGCCTTCATGGCGCAATCGGGCAACCTGGTGATTCTGGGCAATGCCGGCGACGCGCTGGGCGACTCGATCTACGAGGCACGCTTGTTCGTGCGCGGCAAGGTCAAGAGCCTCGGCGCCGACTGCATCGAGAAGGAGATGCGCCCCGAACACATCGCGATCCTGCAGGGTCTGCTGGACCGCGCCGGGATCACCGATGTGAAGCCGGAGGAATTCAAGCGCTACGGTTCGGCGCGCACCCTCTACAACTTCAACATCGACAACGCCGACGCGTACTAAGAGGCCGGACATGACCTATCACAATCCACCGACCACGCCACGCCAATCGGCAACGTTCGACGAATACAGCCTGTCGGAAATCCGGCGCGCGGCCGCGACCGGAATCTATGACATCCGCGGTTCCGGTGCCAAGCGCAAGGTGCCGCATTTCGACGATCTGCTGTTCCTCGGCGCGTCGATCTCGCGCTATCCGCTGGAAGGCTATCGCGAGAAGTGCGAAACCAAGGTGGTGCTCGGCTCGCGTTTCGCCAAGAAGCCCATCGAACTGAAGATACCGATCACCGTTGCCGGCATGAGCTTCGGCTCTCTGTCCGGCCCCGCCAAGGAAGCGCTGGGGCGCGGTGCGACGCTGGCCGGCACGTCCACCACCACCGGCGACGGCGGTATGACCGAGGAGGAGCGCGGGCATTCGAAGACCCTGGTCTACCAATACCTGCCCTCGCGTTACGGGATGAACCCGCGCGACCTGCGCCGCGGCGATGCCATCGAGGTTGTCGTCGGTCAGGGTGCCAAGCCCGGCGGCGGCGGCATGCTGCTCGGCCAGAAGATTTCCGACCGCGTGGCCGAGATGCGCACCTTGCCGAAGGGCATCGACCAGCGCTCGGCCTGCCGCCATCCCGACTGGACCGGTCCGGATGACCTTGAAATCAAGATTCTCGAAATCCGCGAGATCACCGATTGGGAAAAACCGATCTACGTCAAGATCGGCGGTGCAAGGCCCTATTACGACACCGCCTTGGCGGTGAAGGCGGGCGCCGACGTCGTCGTGCTCGACGGCATGCAGGGCGGCACTGCCGCCACGCAGGAAGTTTTCATCGAGCATGTCGGCCAGCCGACGCTTGCCTGCATCCGCCCCGCGGTGCAGGCTCTCCAGGACCTCGGCATGCATCGCAAGGTGCAGCTCATCGTGTCCGGCGGCATCCGCAATGGAGCGGATGTGGCAAAGGCGCTGGCTCTTGGCGCCGATGCCGTTTCGATCGGCACGGCAGCGCTTGTCGCGCTGGGCGACAACGATCCGAGATGGGAGGAGGAGTATCGCAAGCTGGGTTCGACCGCCGGGGCGTATGACGACTGGCACGAGGGCAAGGATCCGGCAGGCATCACCACCCAGGACCCGGAACTGATGAAAAGGGTCGACCCGATCGCCGCCGGCCGCCGCCTGGCCAACTACCTGAAAGTGATGACACTGGAGGCACAGACGATCGCACGCGCGTGCGGCAAGAACCATGTTCATAATCTCGAGCCGGAAGACTTGTGCGCCTTGACGATCGAGGCGGCGGCCATGTCGGGAGTTCCGCTGGCCGGAACAAATTGGGTGCCTGGGAAGAGCGCCTTTTAACAAGCTTGAATTGGGGAACGATTCAATGGGTACCGTATTCAACGCAAGGCAAGACACATCGACACAGACCAACCTCGAAGCCTACGCTAAAGCGAAGAACATCAAGTTCTTCATGGTGACATACACCGACGTGCTGGGCTACCAGCGCGCCAAGCTGGTGCCGTCCCGTGCCATCTCCGACGTGCAAAAGGACGGTGCCGGCTTTGCCGGCTTCGCCGGCGGCATGGACATGACGCCTGCCAATTCGGACATGCTGGCCATCCCGGACCCGGGCTCGGTCATGCAACTCGCATGGAAGCCGGAAGTGGCATGGCTGGCGTCCGACTGCGTCATGGACGGAAAGAGTGTCGAACAGGCACCCCGCAACACGCTCAAGCGTCTCGTCGAGGAAGCGGCGGCGCAGGGAATCCGTGTCAAGACCGGCGTCGAGCCGGAATTCTTCCTGACGACGCCCGACGGCAAGTTGGTCGCCGACGAGCATGACCGCATGAGCAAGCCCTGCTACGACCAGCAGGCGCTGATGCGGCGCTTCGACATCATCGCGGAAGCCAGCGAGGCGATGATCGAGCTCGGCTGGGATCCCTACCAGAACGACCACGAGGACGCCAACGGACAGTTCGAGATGAACTGGCGTTACGACGACGTGCTGGTGACGGCCGACCGCTATTCGTTCTTCAAGTTCATGATCAAGACCATCGCCGAGCGGCATGGGTTGCGGGCCACCTTCATGCCGAAGCCCTTCCCGGGCCTCACCGGCAATGGCTGCCACGCGCACATCTCGGCCTGGGACCTGACCGGAACCAGGAATGTCTTCGCCGACGACAATTCGCCGAACGGGCTGTCAAAGCAGGGCATGCACTTCCTCGGCGGTATCATGAAATATGCGCCGGCGATGACCGCGATCATCTGCCCCACAGTGAACTCCTACAAGCGCATCAACGCACCCCGCACGACCTCGGGTGCGACCTGGGCGCCGAACGCGGTAACATGGACGGGCAACAACCGCAGCCACATGGTGCGCGTGCCGGGACCCGGCCGCTTCGAACTGCGCCTGCCGGACGGTGCCGCCAATCCGTATCTGATGCAGGCGGTCATCCTCGCGGCGGGCCTCGCCGGTCTCCGCGACAAGCTGGACCCCGGCCAGCGAAGCGACATCAACATGTATGAGGAAGGCCACACCATCAAGGATGCCCCCCGCCTTCCCCTCAATCTCCTGGATGCGCTTCGCCTGCTCGAGGGCAGCGAGGACTTCAGGCAGATGCTCGGTGCGGAACTGGTCGACGCCTTCGTCAAGATGAAGATGAAGGAGTGGAACGCCTACGTTTCCCATTTCACCGAATGGGAACGCGACAACGCCCTCGACATCTGAAACGACGACGCCGGATCGCCCTCAACCCCGGAAAACATGCGATGAAATATTCGATCTTCTCCCTCGCCCGGGCTGCCATGACCGGCCACAGGGGCTGGACAAGGGCCTGGCGCGATCCGGCGCCGAAAAGCCGCTATGACGTGATCATCATCGGCGGCGGCGGCCACGGCCTCGCCACCGCCTACTTCCTTGCCAGGGAATACGGCATCCGCAACGTGGCCGTGCTGGAAAAGGGCTGGATCGGCTCCGGCAATGCCGGCCGCAACACCACCATCATCCGCTCCAACTACATGCTGCCCGGCAATGTCGGCTTCTACGAGCTTTCCATGAAGCTGTGGGAGCGGATGGAGCAGGATCTCAACTACAACACCATGGTGAGCCAGCGCGGCATCATCAACCTCTATCACTCGGATGCGCAGCGCGACGCGTTCGCCAGGCGCGGCAACTCCATGCGCATCAATGGCATTGATGCCGAGCTGCTCGATGCCGAACAGATCCGCAAGGAGCTGCCGTTCCTGAACTACTCCAATCCGCGCTTCCCCATCATGGGCGGTCTGGCGCAGCGGCGCGGCGGCACCGCGCGCCACGATGCCGTGGTGTGGGGCTATGCGCGCGCCGCCAACGACTTCGGCGTCGACATCATCCAGAATTGCGAGGTGACCGGCTTCCAGCGCACCAACGGCCGCATCACCGGCGTGGAGACGACGCGCGGGCCGATCGCCGCCGGCAAGGTCGGCATGGCGGTGGCCGGCAATACCTCGCGGGTCGCCTCGATGGCCGGGCTGAAGCTGCCCATCGAGAGCCATGTGCTCCAGGCGTTCGTCACGGAGGCGATCAAGCCGCTCATCCCCGGCGTCGTCACCTTCGGCGCGGGCCATTTCTACATCAGCCAGTCCGACAAGGGCGGCCTCGTGTTCGGCGGCGACCTCGACGGCTACAACTCCTATGCCCAGCGCGGCAACATGCCGGTGATGGAAGATGTCTGCGAAGGCGGCATGGCCGTCATGCCGATGATCGGCCGGGTACGCATGCTGCGCCAGTGGGGAGGCATCATGGACATGTCGATGGACGGCACGCCCATCATCGACAGGACCCCGGTCGACGGGCTCTATCTCAATGCCGGCTGGTGCTATGGCGGCTTCAAGGCAACTCCGGCCTCGGGACTGGTCTTCGCCCACCTGATCGCGCGGGACGAGCCGCATCGGGAGGCCGCCCGGTTCAGGCTCGACCGGTTCCGGCGCGGCGCGATGATCGACGAGAAGGGCCAGGGCGCCCAACCAAACCTCCATTGAAAGCGGTATCGGCCAATGCGAATTGCATGTCCCTTCTGCGGCGAACGAGAAGTCGGCGAGTTCAGCTATCTCGGTGACGCCTCGCCCAAGCGCCCCCGCTACACGGTCGATGACGGCTCCGATCCCGCGGCGCTGGAGGAAGCCTTCTACGACTACGTCTATCTGCGCGACAACGTGGCCGGCACAATGCGCGAATACTGGTATCATGGCGGCGGCTGCCGTTCCTGGCTGATAGCCGAGCGTGACACGCGGACCCACGAATTCAAGTCGGTGCAGGCGGCTTCTGGCGCGGGAGCGTCCAGGGCGGCGCTGCCGGGAGAATGAGCATGTCGGGCTATATTGAATCCCAACCGCTGGGCAGGACGTCCGCCAAGGACGATGCCGCAGGGAACACGCAGGCGACTGGCGGCACGCAGTCGCATCGCCTGCGCGCCGGCGGCCTGATCGACCGCCAGGCGCCGCTTGGCTTCACCTTCGACGGCAAGGCCATGACCGGTTACGCCGGCGACACGCTGGCTTCCGCCCTCGTGGCCAACGGCGTCAAGCTGGTCGCCCGCTCGTTCAAGTATCATCGTCCGCGTGGCATCATGACGGCCGGCTCCGAGGAGCCGAGCGCACTGGTGGAAATGCGCACCGGGGCGCGCCGCGAACCCAACACGCGCGCCACCACACAGGAGCTCTACGACGGCCTTGTCGCCAACAGCCAGAACCGCTGGCCGTCGCTGCGCCGCGACTTCATGGCGGTCAACTCGTTGCTGTCGCCGATCTTCGTGGCCGGCTTCTACTACAAGACCTTCATGTGGCCGGCGAAGTTCTGGGAAAAGATCTACGAGCCGATGATCCGGCGGGCCGCGGGCCTCGGCAAGAGTGCTGAACAGCCCGACCCGGACCACTACGACAAGGCCTGGGCGCATTGCGACGTGCTGGTTGTCGGCGCCGGTCCCACGGGTCTGTCGGCGGCCCTCGCCGCAGGCCGGACCGGCGCGCGCGTCATAGTGGTGGAAGAAGATACGCAGCTTGGCGGCCGCCTGCTCGGCGATGGCGGCGAGATCGACGGCATGCAGGCCGGCGAATGGGTCCGCCGGGCCGAAACGGAACTGGAAGCCCTGCCCAATGTACGCGTCATGAAGCGCACGTTGCTGTTCGGCGTCTATGACGGCGGCACCTATGGCGCGCTGGAGCGCGTCAACGACCATGTCCCGGTGCCCGGGCCGCACCAGGTGCGCCAACGTCTCTGGCGCATCGTCGCCAGGCGCAGCGTCGTGGCTGCGGGATCGATAGAGCGTCCGATCGTGTTCCCGGGCAACGATCGTCCCGGCGTGATGATGGCATCTGCCGTGCGCACCTATGTCAATCGCTTCGCGGCCCTGCCGGGCAGGCAGGTTGCGCTCTTCACCAACAATGACGATGGCTGGCGCACGGTCGAGGCGATCCGCCGCGCCGGCGGTGAAGTTTCAGCGGTCGTGGACTCGCGCGGCCAGGTGCCCGTGGATTATCAGTCCGTCGTCAAGGCATCCGGATTGCGGGTGCTGTCCGGCTGCGTGTCGGACGTCAAGGGTGGCGTTGACGGCGTCAGGGGCGTTGTGGTCACAGGCGCGGACGGCCGCAGGCAAGAGGTGGCCGCGGACTGCCTGGCCGTTTCCGGCGGCTGGAATCCGAATGTCGGCCTGTCCTGCTTCCATCGCGGCCGTCCGGCATGGCGCGACGACATCGCCGCCTTCGTGCCGGGCGATTGCCCGCCCGGCATGAGGATGGTGGGCGCCGCCGAGGGCACTTTCGCGCTCGGCGAATGCCTTCGCGACGGCCATGCAGCCGGCGTTTCGGCTGCGGTGGATTGCGGCTTCGCGGAAGATGCCGGCAGTGCTGCCGAGGCGGGCGACGAAGGCTACGCGATCTCGCCGCTGTGGCAGGTGCAGGCCAAGGGCAAGGCCTTCGTCGATTTCCAGCATGACGTCACCGCGTCCGACGTGACGCTGGCGCAGCGCGAAGGCTATGAGAGCGTGGAGCATCTGAAGCGCTACACCACGCTCGGCATGGCCACCGATCAGGGCAAGACCTCCAACATCAATGGCCTTGCCATCATGGCCGCCACCACCGGACGGTCCATTCCGGAGACCGGCACGACCATCTACCGGTCGCCCTATTTGCCGGTCGCCATCGGTGCCTTCGCAGGCCACAATCGCGACGAGAATTTCCACGCCTGGCGGCTGGCCCCCTCGCACTATTGGGCGGCGGCGCGGGGTGCGGTGTTCGTCGATGTCGGCCTGTGGAAGCGCGCGCAATGGTATCCGCAGCCGGGCGAAACGGACTGGCTCCAGTCGGTCAGCCGCGAGGTCACGACCGTACGCAACGGCGTCGGCTTCTGCGACGTCTCGACCCTCGGCAAGGTCGATGTCCGCGGCGCTGATGCAGGCACCTTCCTCGACCGGGTCTACATCAACGCCTTCTCCTCGCTGGCCGTGGGCAAGGCGCGCTATGGGCTGATGCTGCGTGAGGACGGCATCGTCATGGACGACGGCACCACTTCGCGGCTGGCCGAAGATCACTATTTCATGACGACGACCACCGCCAAGGCCGGCCCCGTCATGCAGCACCTCGAGTTCTGCCGGCAGGTTCTGTGGCCTGAACTCGATGTGCAACTGTCATCTGCGACCGACCAGTGGGCGCAGTTCTCGATCGCAGGCCCGAGGACGCGCGAGCTGCTGCAAGCGCTTTGCGATCCCGCCGAAGACCTGAGCAACGAGGGCTTCCCCTTCATGGGCGCGCGAGAGGTGAAGTTGCGCGGCGGCATCAAGGCGCGGCTTTTCCGCATATCCTTCTCTGGCGAGATGGCGTTTGAAATCTCCGTGCCGGCGCGCTTCGGCAACGCCATGGCGGAAAACCTCATGATTGCCGGCAAGCCGTTCGGCGTCGTGCCGTACGGCACGGAAGCGCTCAGCGTCATGCGCATCGAGAAAGGCCACGTTGCAGGCCCCGAGCTCAACGGCACCACGACGGCGGATGACCTTGGCCTCGGCAAGATGATGTCGAAGAAGAAGGATTTCATCGGCCGCATCATGGCCGGCCGCGAGGCGCTGGCCGCGCCTGACCGGCAGGTCGTCGTCGGCATCAAGCCCCTGGACCGGCATCGGCGTCTTCGTTCCGGCGCCCATGTGGTGCCGAAAGGCGAAAAGCCGGGGCCGGATACGGACCATGGTTATGTGACCTCCGTGTGCTTCTCGCCGACGCTGAACCAGTGGCTCGGTCTCGGCCTTGTCACGCGCGGCCGCGAGCGTTTCGGTGAGATCGTTCGCATCTACGATCCGCTGCGCAGCGAAGACTACGAGGCCGAGATCTGCAGTCCCGTCTTCTACGATCCGGAAGGAGTGCGCCAGCGTGGGTGATTTTTCCTGGACTTCCCAATCGCCGCTGCAGAAGGCGCTCGTTCCCGGCGTGCACGGGGCCGGCAGCGTGCCGGGCGTCGAACTGACCGAGATCCGCAACATTCTTCTGGTGCAGGTGATGGCCCGGCGCGGCAACGCAGCCGCTGCGGCCCGGATTGCGAAGAAACTGTTCGGCATCGAACCGCCTTCGCGGCCCGGCGCGGTCTTCGGCAAGGGAGTGGCCCTTGTCTGGTCAGGTCCCGACCAGTTCCTTGTCTTTGCTCCGCAGGGCGACGGGAGCCTGATGGAAAGGATCGCCGATGCCTTTGCCGGTATTGCCTCTCTTTCCGACCAGTCCGATGGCCGCTGCCTGATCCGCATCTCCGGTGCGCGCGCAGCACAGGCCATGGCCAAGTTCCTGTCGCTTGATCTTGACGATGGCGTCTTTCCGGTCGGCGCCGCGGCAACGACCTCCCTCGACCACACGGCCATCAACATCTGGCGTGAGGCGGACGCTGCTGGCGAGATACCGGTCTACAACCTCGCGGTCTTCACCAGCTTCGCCGACAGCCTGTACCGCGTGATCGCCGATTCTTCGCTGGAATATGGTCTTCGGTCATCCTGGCCCGTAGCGGACTAGGATCTCTCCGGTTGCCTGATCGGTCCTTCAGTTCCTGATGACGGCTCCACTCCCGAGGTTCGGGAGTGGACTGTCCATCTTCCGCGGATATGCATCGTCTGTTGCGAGCGGCGGAGCTGTCCCACCGGAGCCGCCTCCTTTCGCATGGAAGAGCCTATGCCGCGGGCCCGTGATTCTTTTCGCTTGCGTAAAGCGCCACGGCCATAGCCCGATTGCGGACCTCGAGCTTGCTGTAGAGATTCTTGAGGTGATACTTGACCGTGTTCTCCGATATTCCCGTGCGCGCCGCGATTTGAACGTTGGTCCATCCATCGGCCAGCACCGCCAGCAGCTCATGCTCGCGTGTCGTCAATCGGGAAAGGGGCGTGTCGTTGATCTTAGAGACATCGATGTAAGGAATGCAGATGCGGCCATGCGCCACGGCGATAAGCGTGTCGAACAGTATCGCCGGATCGTCGAACTGGTAGCAGAAGCCGTGGGCACCCAGCCGCACGCACTTCTTGAGGATGGACAGGTCGTGGTCGTTTGAAAAGATCACGACACGAACATTGATGTCGCGCTGGCGGATTGCCGCCAGAACCCCGCCGCCATCCATGTCGCTAAGCTTCCAGCCGAGGACCGCCAGATCGAAACCGGGACCCGGCATGGAGCAGGCTTCGAGAAAGGCCTTGCCGGAGGTGACGTTCTCTCCCAGATCGAAGCGGCCGTCCCGCGAGATCATGTCCGCCAGCGCCGACACCACCAACGGGTTGCGCTCCGCGACAAGAACCCTGAACTTGCGAGGAACGGCTTCGGCTGTCTTGGTGTCGCCGAGCTCGGTTTCTCGTTGCATCATGTCGACGCTCATATGCGCTTCCTCCCCAGGCGTCGCGATATGTCAGCAGGCCTTTCCCACGGGAGCGTGGCCTCATAGTCAATTCATAGCATGAATTCTTTTTTCACATCAGTATATTTTTCGATGTGGTGCCAAGCTTCTCAATTTCACGAGACAGTCAAGGCGGGCCATTAGACCACAAAAGCCTTGACGAAAGTCAAGTTTCCAACGATCTTTCACTGAAAGAAAAAAATAAGACTGAGCGGAAACATACCTTGCCGGTTCCAACAAGGGCGGGATCGCCTCCGGCAGCGTTGCCCGTTCATAAAGCGAAGGGGACTGTGCAATGACCGTGATTGCTGAAGCTCAGCCCGCGGAGGCGGGGCAACTTCATAGAGCCATCGATTGGCGGGGAGCTTTCTGGGTCGCCAGCGGCGTTCCCGCCCTGGTGCTTTTTTCGATCGGTGGAATCTCCGGTACCGTCGGCATTCCGGCTTTCGTCATCTGGATGGTATCGGTGTGCTTCGGCCTAATCCAGGCCTGTACATATGCCGAGATCGCGGGACTGTTCCCCAGCAAGTCCGGCGGGGCCTCCGTTTATGGGGCGACCGCTTGGCTGCGCTATTCGAAGTTCATCGCGCCGCTGTCGGTGTGGTGCAACTGGCTGGCATGGACGCCCGTGCTGTCGCTTGGCTGCTCCATCGCGGCAGCCTATATCCTCAATGCGCTGGCGCCGATCCCGACATTTAGCGAGGCGTCGCCGGAAGTGGCCGCCTGGCTTGCCGATCCGGCCAATGCGGGCAAAGCCGCTGCCGATGCGATTGCCGCTCTGACGGCTGCAGGCACCCCGGCCATCCGTGACTGGACGCTCTACAGCGGCTCGCTCGGACCGGTTTCCTTCTCCTTCAACTCCGTGTTCATGATCGGTGTGGTCCTGATGCTGATCACCTTCGCGATCCAGCATCGCGGCATCCTTGGCACGGCCAACGTCCAGAAATTCATTGGCCTCGCCGTCATCATCCCGATGCTGATCGTCGGCATCGTGCCGATCCTGACTGGCCAGATCAACTGGGACAACTACAGCCCCTTCGTGCCGCTGGCCGAAGCCTATGCCGCCGCACCCGGTGAATGGAACATCGCCGGCTGGACCCTTGTGTTCGGCGGACTGTTCATCGCCGCCTGGTCCGCCTACGCCTTCGAGACGTCGATCTGCTTCACCAGCGAATTCAAGAATCCGGGCCGCGACACCGTTCGTGCGATCCTTTATTCGGGCCTGCTTTGCCTGCTGCTCTACACCCTGGTTCCCTTTACCTTCCAGGGCGTGCTTGGCCTTGAAGGCATGCTGGCGGACGAGATCGTCGACGGTTCGGGTGTCGGCAATGCGATGGCGCAGATGGTCGGCGGCTCCGGCTTTGTCACCTCGATCATGATCATGCTGATGATCCTGGCGCTGATGCTGGCCATCAACACGGCGATGGCCGGTTCTTCGCGCACTCTCTATCAGGGTTCGGTCGACGGCTGGTTGCCGCGCTACCTGTCGCACGTCAACCATCATGGCGCGCCGACCCGGGCGATGTGGACCGACCTCATCTTCAACCTCGGCATCCTGGCGATTGCCTGTGCCGATGCGGGGAGCTTCTTCTTCATCCTCGCCGTCTCCAACTGCGGCTACATCATCTTCAACTTCCTCAACCTCAACGCAGGCTGGATCCACCGCATCGACAACGGCCATATCAAGCGGCCATGGCGCGCTCCGACCTTCCTCATCGCAGTCGGCGGCATACTCTCCTTCGTCAACGCGATGTTCATGGGTGCCGGCGCCAAGGTCTGGAACCCCTGGGCGCTGTGGGCAGGCTTCATCGCCGCGGCCCTGATCATCCCGGTGTTCTGCTTCAGGCACTACATCCAGGATGGCGGGCGCTTCCCGGCTCATATGCTGGATGATCTCGGCATCACCCAGGAGGAACTGAAAGTTCGCAAGGCGGGCATTCTTCCCTACCTCACCCTTGCCGCCGGCCTCATAGTCGTGCTTGTGGCCGACAGGATCTTTGTCATGTGACCGGACGCCTTATCGGTAACAAGAAGCCGGCCGCAGGCCGGCTTCTTTATTTGGAAGGAAGTTCGAAAGCCTGCCGCCGATGCCTTGCGGCGCGCGTCTCCCTGGGCCAGATTGACAGGCATTCCGGGTTGTGGTGAGTTATTCTTTCTATGAAAGTTTTTTGCTTTTCAGTTGACGCAAAGGTGAGGCGACTGTTATAGTTCTGGAACATAATCAACGAGTTCCAGAACCGGCAAGGCCACGATAAGCCCTGTCGATCAAAAAGGACGGGGCCGCCAAGGCCCCAGGGGGAAGCACAGGGAATGTCGACCGTCATAGATGGTAAGCTTGTGGCCGAAGACGTTGTCGCAACGGTCAAGAAAGCGGCAGAGCAGCTCAAGGCCGAGGCGAATGTGACGCCAGGGCTTGCGGTGGTGATCGTCGGCGAGGACCCGGCCAGTCAGGTTTATGTCGCTTCAAAATCCCGGAAAGCCAAGGAGTGCGGCTTCCATTCGGTGCAGCACACCCTGCCGGCCGAAACCTCGCAGGCCGATCTGCTGGCGCTGATCGAAAGCCTGAACAAGGATGCGGACATCCATGGCATCCTGGTTCAGCTTCCCTTGCCCGGCCAGATCGATTCCGGCGCAGTCATCCAGGCGATCGCACCGGAGAAGGACGTTGACGGCTTTACCTATGTCAATGTCGGCAAGCTGGGCGCGGGCGCAGCGGATTCCGCTTTCGTGCCCTGCACGCCAGCGGGTTCGATGCTGTTGATCGAACGCGTGCGCGGACGGGATTTGTCCGGCCTGAACGCCGTCGTGGTCGGCCGCTCCAACATCGTGGGCAAGCCCATGGCAAACCTGCTGCTTGCCGCGAACTGCACCGTCACGGTCGCCCATTCGCGCACGCGCGATCTTCCGGCCTTGTGTCGTACGGCGGATATCCTTGTCGCCGCCGTCGGCCGGCCGGAGATGATCAGGGGCGACTGGGTGAAAGATGGCGCAACGGTGATCGATGTCGGCATCAATCGCATTGCCGCGCCCGAGAAGGGTGAGGGAAAGCAGCGGCTTGTGGGCGATGTCGCTTACGGGGAGGCCGAACGGCAGGCAGGCGCGATCACCCCCGTGCCCGGCGGCGTCGGGCCGATGACGATCGCCATGCTTATGGCCAATACGCTGGTTTCCGCCTGCCGAGCTGCCGGGCGCACGCCGCCCCGCTTCTGAAAACGCCGGCAACAGCATCCTTCTATTGAGTTCCAGTCAATACTATCGAGGAAAGACATGGCCGAGATCAAGAGCGACATTCAGATTGCCCGCGCGGCGCGCAAGCAGCCGATCCAGGAGGTTGGGGGCAAGATCGGGATTCCGTCGGAGCATTTGTTGCCCTACGGCCACGACAAGGCGAAGGTTTCGGCCGAGTTCATCAAGTCGGTGCAGGGCAAGGCGGACGGCAAGCTGGTCCTGGTCACCGCCATCAACCCGACGCCGGCCGGCGAGGGCAAGACGACGACGACGGTGGGGCTGGGCGACGGGCTCAACCGCATCGGCAAGAAGGCGATCATCTGCATCCGCGAGGCCTCGCTGGGCCCGAACTTCGGCATGAAGGGCGGGGCGGCCGGCGGCGGCTATGCGCAGGTGGTGCCGATGGACGATATGAACCTGCACTTCACCGGCGACTTCCACGCCATCACCTCGGCCCACAACCTTCTGTCGGCGCTGATCGACAACCACATCTACTGGGGCAACGAGCTGGGCATCGACACCCGCCGGGTGGCGTGGCGGCGGGTCATGGACATGAACGACCGGGCGTTGCGCCAGATCGTGGTGTCGCTGGGCGGCGTCGCCAACGGCTATCCGCGCGAGGCCGGCTTCGACATCACCGTGGCCTCCGAGGTCATGGCCATCCTGTGCCTGGCGCGCGACCTGCAGGACCTGGAGAAGCGGCTGGGCGACATCATCATCGCCTATCGCCGCGACAAGAGCCCGGTCTTCGCCCGCGACCTCAAGGCGCACCGGCCGATGGCGGTGCTGCTCAAGGACGCCATCCAGCCCAACCTGGTGCAGACGCTGGAGAACAACCCCGCCTTCGTGCATGGCGGGCCCTTCGCCAACATCGCCCATGGCTGCAACTCGGTGATGGCGACCTCGACGGCGCTCAAGCTCGCCGACTATGTGGTGACGGAGGCCGGCTTCGGCGCCGATCTCGGCGCGGAGAAGTTCTTCGACATCAAGTGCCGCAAGGCGGGGCTGAAGCCGGCCGCGGCGGTCATCGTGGCGACGGTGCGGGCGCTGAAGATGAACGGCGGGGTCAAGAAGGAGGACCTCGGCGCCGAGAACATCGAGGCGGTGAGGAAGGGTTGCGCCAACCTTGGCCGCCACATCGAGAACGTCAAGCAGTTCGGGGTGCCGGCCATCGTGGCGATCAACCACTTCCACACCGACACCGAGGCCGAGATCCAGGCGGTGAAGGACTATGTCGCCACCATGGGCGAGGAAGCGGTGCTGTGCCAGCACTGGGCCCGGGGCTCGGCCGGCATCGAGGAGCTGGCGCACAAGGTGGTGGCGCTGGCCGAATCCGGCCGCTCGCAATTCGCCCCGCTCTATGGCGACGAGCTTGGCCTGTTCGACAAGATCGACACCATCGTCAAGCGCATCTATCGCGGCTCGGAGGCGATCGCCGACAAGTCCGTGCGCGACCAGCTCCACCAGTGGGAGAAGCAAGGCTACGGCAACCTGCCGGTGTGCATGGCCAAGACGCAGTATTCGTTCTCGACCGACCCGAACCTGCGCGGCGCGCCGAGCGGCCACACCGTGCCGGTGCGCGAGGTGCGGCTGTCGGCCGGCGCCGGCTTCGTCGTGGCCATCTGCGGCGAGATCATGACCATGCCCGGCCTGCCCTCCAAACCATCCTCCGAAAACATCTACCTCAACGAAAACGGCGATATCGAAGGCCTCAGCTGAGGCCTGGGGCGCGGAAACAGGCACGGAGAATTCTCTTCCTAGTAAAAAAAATTGCTTAAGAGTGTTGCATCGCAGCAGCAATATGGTTCAATGGCAGGAAGCGGGAAACCGCTGCCGAGGGACGGCCGGACAGTCGGGAAAATCCGCAACGGCCTTAGAATGTGGAGGAATCGAATGACGGCATCGTGGCGCTTTTCTACCTTGGCCGACCGGCACCGGGCGCTTGGCTCGCAGCTCGAGGACTGGAGCGGCATGGGCACCGCCTGGAGCTATGACGGCGATCCCAATGCGGAATATACTGCAATCCGCACCAAGGCCGGCATCATGGACGTCTCAGGTCTCAAGAAGGTGCATATCAACGGCCCGTATGCCTCCCATGTGATCGACCTTGCGACCACGCGCAATGTCGAGAAGATCTATCCGGGCAAGTCCGCCTATGCGTGCATGCTCAACGACGCCGGCAAATTCACCGACGACTGCGTGATCTATCGCATCGCGCCGAATTCCTGGATGGTCGTGCACGGTTCGGGCTCCGGCCATGAGGAATTGACCCGTGCCTCCATCGGCCGCGACGTGTCGATCCGCTTCGATGATAATCTGCACGACCTTTCGCTGCAGGGGCCTGTCGCCGTCGATTATCTGGCCAAGCACGTTCCGGGCATCCGCGACCTCAACTACTTCCACCACATGCAGACGCAACTGTTCGGCTTCCCCGTCATGATCTCGCGCACCGGATATACCGGCGAGCGCGGCTATGAGATATTCTGCCGGGGGCAGGATGCACCGGCGATCTGGGATCGTATCGTGGAGGAAGGCAAGGAGATGGGCATCATACCTTGCCGCTTCACGACGCTCGATATGCTGCGGGTCGAGAGCTACCTGCTCTTCTATCCCTACGACAATTCGCAGAAATACCCGTTCGAGAACGAAGGCCCCGGCGACACCCTGTGGGAGTTGGGCCTCGACTTCACCGTCAGCCCCGGCAAGACCGGCTTCCGTGGTGCGGAAGAACACTACCGGCTCAAGGGCAAGGAACGCTTCAAGATCTACGGCCTTGAAGTCGCGAGCGACACGGCGTCCGACGAGGGTGCCGAAGTCTATCGCAATGGCAAGAAGGTCGGTGTGGTGACCTGCGCCATGTATTCGCCGCTGGTCAAGAAATCCATGGCTATCGTTCGCCTCGACGTGGATTGCGCAACGCCCGGAACGGACCTTGAAGTGCACAACGCTTCCGGAACCGTAAAGGCCAAGGCGCAGCCGTTGCCGTTCGACGATCCGAAAAAGCTGAAGCGGACGGCGAAGGGATAGAACGTTGGACAGTGCACCGGCCATGGCTATGCTCAGTCGCCCGGTCTACGGAAAACTTTCAGCGCAGGCCGGAACACATCATCTCTTCATCGCGGACGCCGAAGGTGCGTCCGCGATCCTCGCCATGGCGAAGCAGGCGCCTCAGGATTTCTTCGCCTCCGCCGAAATCATGTACATACCCGGGTCGGCCGGGAACAAATACGTCGCGGGCCTGGAAGCGCTGGTGCCGGGCCGTTTCTATCAGGGGCCTTCGATCGCGGCAGCGATGCCGCGGCTGCGGCACATCTTCGAGAATGCCCATATGGGCCTGCGGCTTTATCTGACCGGCACCGAGGGCCTGATCGGACAGGTCAGCCAGATTGCAGCAGACGCCGGCATAGAACACAGCGCCATCCAGACCGAACACCGCGGTTCTCTGGCCCGGCGCGTCCAGTGCGTGCACTGCAAGGGCATTACCGAAAACGTGACCACCCAGCCGGTTCGCTGTTCCCATTGTGGCCTGCTTCTTCTGGTACGCGATCACTATTCACGACGCCACGCCGCTTTCCAGGGCGTGTGCATCAACGCGGAGGACCCGAGCGAGAATCCACCGGCAGAGGAGATATTCCGATGAAGGCAGGGTCGAACAGGATCGAGGCGGTGGTAACCGATGTCGTCGCCGTCAACGAATTGGTGAAACGGTTCCATTTCCAGCGTGTCGATGGCGGGACGTTGCCGACATTCTCCGGCGGTGCCCATATCGTCGTGGAGATGCAGGACGAGGACCGCACGCGGCTCAATCCCTATTCCCTGATGAGTTCGCCGCTCGATACGCACGACTATACGATCAGCGTGCGGCGCGACGATGCCGGGCGCGGCGGCTCGCTGTTCATGCACAACAGGGTCGAGCCGGGCCAGCGGATGGTGATCAGCAATCCCGTCAACCTGTTCTCGCTCGATCTGCGCGCCCGCAAGCATCTGATGATCGCCGGCGGCATCGGCATAACGCCGTTCCTGGCGCAGACGGCGCAACTCGCCGCCGAAGGCGGAAATTTTGAACTGCACTACTCGTTCCGCAACGACAAGGTGAGCACCTACGCCGACCTTCTCCGGGAGCGTCACGGCAAGCGGGTCCATCTCTACCGCAGCGACTATGGCGAAAATCTCGATCTGGAAAGGGTTCTGTCCAGCCAGCCTCTTGGCACGCATCTTTATGTGTGCGGGCCCGATGGGATGATCACCTGGGTGAGAGATGCCGCGACGCAGCTCGGCTGGCCTGCCGGGACCGTGCACTATGAGCATTTCGCGGCGCCGCAGCCCGGCAAGCCGTTCGACGTCACGCTGGCCGTCAGCGGCATCGACATCCGTGTCGGCGAGCACGAGAGCCTGCTGGAGGCGATAGAGGCAGCAGGCATCGATCCGCCCTATCTGTGCCGGGGTGGGGTCTGCGGCCAATGCGAGACGAACGTGATTTCATACGACGGCAAGTTCCGGCACAACGATCACTGGCTGAGCGAGGAAGATCGCCGCTCGGGCTGCAAGGTAATGCCGTGCGTATCGCGTTTCGAAGGCAAATCCCTCGTTCTCGAACGGTAGGCGGGATACCCGGAGGAGGAGACCATGGGTATAAACTTCAGGCAGGAAACTTTTCGCGACGACTTCTCTTTCAAGAACAGCCCCGAACAGATCAGGCGTTTTCCCTTTCCGTTCCATGAAGACGGCTACATGTACTCGGTCAATATCGAGCCGCATGTGCCGGGACCCAAGAACACGGTGTTCGAACATCTCTTCGACGTCGACGAGCACTATATCTCCGAGATGCAGGACCGGGCCATGGTGCTGGCCGAGGATCCACTGCGCTGCCAGTCTCTTCCGCACATGACACTTGCCGGCTGGGATACGCTCGAACTTCTCATGACCGAGAAGGCGAAGAGCTATCCCGACCTTTTCTCGCTGACGCGGGACGGCGACCAGTGGCACTGGATCAACCGGCCGCTTGGCATCGAGGATCGTTTCACCTTCGGCGATACGTCGACGCTGCCCTATGGTCCGCTGGAGTACATAACGCGCCAGAGCCAGGGTGATTTCGCCGTGCTCGACCAGCGCGACGGCAATCTGTGGATGGATGCCGGCATGGTGACGACGCAGGCCGACTGGTCGCTGGATTTCGACATCGGCATGAATTTCTTCGAGTGGCATGCACCTGTTCCACTCGCCCATGAACTGGGTGTCTTCACTCGGGCGCTGAAGTTTTTGATAGCCATGCAGCAGGGGCAGCCGGCGCGTCGGTTCAACTGGACGATGACCATCAATCCGCGGCTCGACACCAGCCCTGAGAACTATCACAAATGGGGAACGGATCGCATGACCGTCACCCCGGAGAATGTCGGCCACAAGGTTCATCTACGGGTTGAAGTGCAGATGTTCTTCCGCCTGCCACGTTCAAACGCGTTGCTGTTCCCGATCCGCTGCTACCTCCTGAAGATGGAGGAACTGGTCACCTCGCCGAAGTGGGCGCGCCGTTTCCATCGCGTGCTGCGAGACCTGCCGGACGAACTGGCCGAGTACAAGGGTCTGGTGCGCTATCGCCCGACTACCGTCGAATGGCTGTCGAAATATGACGACGGCCAGCCGACCTCCCCGGGGTTCGGACCGGACTGACCACGCCGTTCCGGGCGGAGGCCCCCACGAGCATGTTTGGCGTCTTGTAGCGTTTGGGGCCGGCGCTCGCAGGGGTGCCGGACCATGGTGTTGCGTCCGATCCGCTGTGCCGAAAGGAGTCGAATCGATGAACGTGCCCGCGAAGCTGCGCACGCTCTACAAGGAGCTTGGCGAAGAAGAGGGCGTTCGAACCCTTGTGGAAGCCTTCTACGACATCATCGAGCAGGATGAGGACGCCCATGAACTGCACCTCCTGCATCTGAGAGGCCACGGGGTCGCCCATTCCCGTGAGGAGCAGTTCAACTATCTTTCCGGCTTCTTCGGCGGTCCGAGCCGCTATGTGCAGAAGCACGGCCATTCCCGCCTGACGGAAATCCATGCACATGTGCCGATCGGACCCGAGATGCGCGATCTCTGGTTGCGTTGCATGGAGCGGGCGATTGACCAGGTGGGGATCGACAGCCAGTTGAAGTCGCAGCTCATGCTTCACTTCACGCGTGCTGCCGAGACGTCCCGCAACATGGACTGACCCACCGATTTCGCCGTGCCTTGCAGTCGAGACTGGCACTGCAGGCTCAGCAAGAGATTCAATCGTGAGTTCGGGGTGAACCCCTGATAATAGTCTGAGAAGAGAAGCCCTTAGCCCGGAGGGTACTCGGTGTTTTCTGGCTGACCAGAAGCAATGTTATTGACGCAAGCCAGGCGAACCGGGAAGCAGATCATCGTCTGCGATGGCAGATGCCGGCCGGTTTCGCGAGCGTTCACAACGGGAGCCGAGGCGCGGCAGAGTTGCTATCTCAACAACTGCAGTGAACAAGACCCTCGGCACGTCAAGCGTGGGACCCGATCCATGCCCGGCCTCAAGCCGATGATCTGTGGCACGATGATCTTGACCTTCATGGTAGCGCGCGACAGAACCGGCCGGGCGGGTCGCGCATTTCCGTCTTTATTCCCGCACAATTGCGCCCGGCGGGACTTCGCCGCGATAGCGGCGCAGCGCATCCGAAGCCCGCATGACCAAGCTCTCGAGCCCGTTGGGCAGGAACAGGATGGCAAGGATCAGGACAACGCCATAGAGCAACGGCCGGACCTGATCGGCGCCGATCGCCCGCAGGATGACTTCATCGATGATGGTCAGCGCCACCACGCCGAGGATCGGGCCATACCAGCGGCTGGTGCCGCCCACGATCGTCCAGATGAGCACATAGACCATCGTGTTGACGTCGAACTGGTTCGGATTGACGGTGCTCAGATAATGCGCATAAAGCGCGCCGGCGAGACCCGCGAAGAAAGCTGCGATGACGAAGGCGAGCATGCGATAGCGGAAGGCATCGACACCGACGGATTCCGACAATTTGTCCTGCCAGTGGATGGCATGGAACGTCAGGCCGATGCGCGACTTCTCGATGCGGTAGAGGACCCAGAGGGAAGCCAGCACCACCAGCAGGACGAGGTAGTAGTAGTTCGCGGGGTCGTAGAAATCGATCCGCATGAAGCCCAGGTCGATCTCCGGAAAGCCGGGAATGCGCTGGATGCCCTTGGGGCCGCCGAAGGGGTTGGTGAAGCGCTTCCATATCAGGCGCAGGATCTCGCCGGCCGCGAAGGAGCCGATGAGGAAGTAGAAGCCCTTCATGCGGAAAAGCGGAAAGCTCATCAGGGCCGCGATGAGGCCAGCGACGATCGCGCCGGTGATCATCGCCAGGGGCACCGGAAAGCCGAAGCTCTTGGAGCACAATGCGCTGGCATAGGCGCCGGAGCCCATCATCACCACATGCGCCAGCGACCATTCGCCCGTCAGCGTCTGCAGCCTGTAGCTGGTCACGACGAGAACGTTGATGGTCAGCAGGACGAGCAGCTCCTGCTGCGAGAAACTGACGACGTGGGGCGCGACGATGAGCGCTGCCGCGAGGATCAGGATGCCGATCATGCCGGCTGCGTCGATATTGGTTTTGTCAGGCACGTTCGCGCACTCCAAACAGGCCCTGCGGCTTGACAACGAGCACGGCAAGCATCAGCAGCAGGCCGACGATGTTGGCGATGACGCCGTCGAAGAACGTCGTGACGAATGTGTGGACGAAGGCGTAGAGCACGGCGGCGACCACTGCACCCTCGAGGCTGCCGATGCCGCCCACGATGATGATGATGAAGGCCGTCACGATCACGCCATGTCCCATGAAGGGGGAGGGCGCCACCAGGGGGGCGGTCATGGCGCCGGCAACGCCGGCCAGCGCGGCGCCGATGAACATCGCATAGCGCGCTGTCTGGTTTATGGAGATTCCCTGCAGCGCCGCCGCCTCGCGATCCTGCGCACAGGCGCGCAAGGCCCAGCCGAACCGGCTACGCCTGAGGAACAGCCAAAGTGCTGCCAGGAGCACCACGGTGGCGATGATGACATAGAGCCGCTCATAGGTCAGGAATGCGCCGCCGACGGTCAGGCGCCCCTGGGAAACCGGCGGGATGTTCTGGTTGCGCAATCCGAAGCCGAGCACGGCGAGCGTCTGAAGGATGAGCAGGAAGCCGATCGAGGCGATGAGCCCGCCGAGCGGGTTTGTTCGCAGCGGCCTGAACAGCGCAAGCTCCATGAGGATGCCCAGGCATCCGGCAAACAGCAGGCCCAGCCCCACCGCCATGACGAACGGCAACCCTTGCCATGCGTAGAAGAAGACGATCGCATAGGCGCCGGCCATGTAGAGCTCGCCATGGGCGAAGTTGATGACACCCATGACGCCGAAGATAAGCACCAGGCCCACCGCGATCAGGGCCATATAGCTCGCGGCGTAGGAGGCGTTGAAAACGGTCTGCAGGAGGAAATCCGGCATTGTGTGCCCCGTTCGACAATTCGTTTCGGGTGCGGACCGCCGGGCCGTTTCATGGCCCGGCGCCACGCTCAGGTGCGCTGGTTCCACATCTGGCCGAGATCGGTCATGTGCTTGATCAGCAGCTCGCCATGCTTGTCCCACCATTCGGGGATCGAGCGGAACTCCGCGATCGTCGCCTTGCCATCGCGGATGACCACCACCGGCCATTCGCCGACAAGGGCGTTGTCGATGCCGAACAGCTCCTTCCCCCACCAGCGGGCCTCGCCGAACGCGTGCTTTCCGGTGCCGCCTTCCTTCATGGCGGTGAGCACCGCTTCCGCTTCGACGCTTCCCGCCCGCTGGGCGGCGTCCGCCCACAGATCGAGGATCGAGCTGTATTCCCACGATACCGCCGACCATTCGGTGGCGCCGTAGCGCTTCACATATTCGGCGAAGAACTCGTTCGGCTTCTTGAAATTGATGCGCGGGTCGTTCAGCGCCTCGTCATCGAAATCCGGGAACTGGAAGATGACGCCCTCCATGAACTCCTTGGAGGTGCGGTCGACGATGCGCTGGTAGAAGTCGAGCGTGCAGGAGATGATCTGCCCCTTGTAGCCCTGCTGGAAGGCCTGCTCGCACAGCGGCTGAACGTAGTCGGCATAGCAGGTGTCGAGGCACAATATGTCCGGGTTGTTTGCCAGAAGCTGCGTCATCACCGGCGCGAAGTCGGTGGTCGCGGGGTCGAAGAACAAGGGCGGGCTGGCCATGGTGATCCCGGCGGCCTCGAAGGCGGCGAGGTAAGTGGCCACCGAAGGCTTGCCGAGGGCATCGTCCTGAGCGCAGATCACCGCGGTCTTGAGCTCCGGCCGATTGGCCGCCAGCCAGTCGACGCCGGTCACGTTGTAAATCGGATGCACCTCGCAAGGTGCAATCAGCGTGGCGGTGTCGGGGGTGAGGTCGCTCGGCAGCAGCGTGGAGACCATCATGCCCTGCCGTGCCGCGATTTCCTCCACGCCCGGCCATGAATTGCCACCGAGCATCATGATAAACTTGACTTCGTTCTCGCGGATGAGCTGCGTTGCCCCGGTGCGGGCCTTGCCGGCGTCGTCCTCGTCGTCATAGGCCACGAGCTCGACCTTGTAGGCTTGCCCGCCGACTTCGATGCCGCCGGCCTCATTCGCCCAATCGGCCCATATCCTGCAGCCGTCGAGGCCAGGCTTGCCCCAGGCCGCCACGGCGCCGGTCAATGGCGCCAGAAAGCCGATCTTGACGACATTCTCCTGTGCGAAGCTGGCTTTCGGCATGCCGACCACGGGCAAGAGCGCGGCGCTGGCGGCGCCTGTCAGGAGGGATCGTCTGTTCAGTATGATACTCGACGCAGGCTTCATTGCAGTCTCCTCCGCTTTGCGTATGAAAATAGCTACCGCGTTAGATGCCGGCTCCCGGAAGACCCGGTCATGCTGGGCGCGCAATCGGTCGCGCGCACCGTGTTCCCCTGTTCTGTTTCTTTTTATTGGAGGTTGTCCGCCTCGAAATGCGTTTCCATGGCGATCCCGTCCGCCGATCCCTTGTGCCGGAACCCGAGCAGGATCACCGATGCCATCAATTTCCTCGGGTCGCTCAGGGTCACCGGGCGCTCCCGGCTCCACCGCGCCAGGCGCGCGACCGCTTCCTGCGGGTCGATCAGTTCGAGTTGCCCGGTTTCGCCGAGCCCGTTGCGTACCTCGGCGAGCAGTTCGCGAGCCTTGACTCGCCATCGTTCCTCGTAAGCCGGCCTGTGGAGCCGCTCCATGCGCAGGTGGAACAGGGAGGAGCGTGCCGTGCGCGGGGCCGTCATGCCGTCGATCCAACGGTCGCAGGCCGTCCAGGCCTGCGCAGCCGCAGCCTCGATCCGTCCACTTAAGGTGCCTTGGGCCGCCGCCTGATTGCTCAGGCTTGCGGCGAGCCTCGGATCGTTCGTCGCAAACTCAGCCCGCGCCAGGCGAAGCGCTTCAGCGAACCGCTGGCGGGCCGGTTCCGTCCGCCCCGCGGCCAGTTCGGAGAGTGCGGCCTCCGTCAGCCGTTCCCATTGCAGATCGGATTCGTTCCAGCCGGCGGCGACAAGCTCGGCGAGGGTCCAGTTCTCATGCACCGAGGTAAGCCCTCCGCACATGGTCGTTGGCCTTGAGGTCGGCCGACCTGCCTTCCACGGCAATCGTCCCGATCTCGAGCACATAGGCGTAGGAGGCAAGCCTCAGAGCCAGACCGGCGTTCTGCTCCACCAGGACTACGGGCACGCCCGTTTCGGCGATGTTGGAAACGATGCGGGCCATTTCCTGCACCATAACCGGCGACAGGCCCATGGACGGCTCGTCGAGCAGGAGGAGCTTCGGCCCGGACATCAGCGCCCGTCCGATCGCGACCATCTGCTGCTCGCCGCCAGACAAGGTGCGGGCCCATTGCGTCCTGCGCTCCCTGAGGCGCGGGAAACGCTGGAAGATATCCTCAATGTCGCTCTCGATCTTCGCCTTGTCCCTGCGCAGGAACGCGCCGATGCGCAGGTTCTCCTCGACGGTCAGGTCGGGGAATATCCGCCGTCCCTCCGGGACATGGGCGATACCCCGCGCCACGATCTTCTCGGCGGGCAGATTGTCGATGCGCTGGCCCTCGAAATGGATCTCGCCGTTCGAAGGCTTGGCAAGGCCGGAAATGGCGCGCAAGGTGGTGCTCTTGCCGGCGCCGTTCGCCCCGATGATGGTGACGATGCCGCCGGACGGAACCTGCAGGCTGACGCCTTTCAGGGCGGCGACCTTCTGATAGTGGACGTGGAGGTTGCGGACTTCAAGCAGCATCTTCGTTACGCCCCAGATAGGCTTCGATGACGCGCGGATCGTTCGCGACCTCCTGCGGCACGCCCTCGGTCAGGAACTGGCCGAAGTTCATGACGGTGATGCGCTCGCACAGCCCCATCACCGCCTGCATGTCGTGCTCGACCAGCATGATGGTGATATCGCGCTCGTCACGTATCCGGCGAACATGGTCCATCATCCGCCGCGTTTCCTCCGGATTCATGCCCGTGAAAGGCTCGTCCAGGAGGATCAGCGTCGGGTCTGCCGCAAGTGCCACGGCCATGCCCAGCGCGCGCTGGTGGCCATGGGGCAGGCTGGAAGCCGGCTCTTTCGCCATCGCACCGAGATCGAACAGTTCCAGTGCATCGCGCGCCTTGCGATCGGCCTCGCGTTCGGTCGGCGCATCGCCGCCCGTTATGCGCGAGATGAAGCCTGCGCCGGCGCTGCGGTGGCAGCCGACCCGGACATTGTCGATGACACTGAATTCCTGGAACAGGGTTGTGCCCTGGAATGTCCTGATGAGACCGCGCTGCGCCAGCCTGCTGGTCTTGAGGCCGGAAACATCCTGACCCTCATAGAAGACGCTGCCGCTGGTCGGCTTGTAGTAGCCGCTGATCAGGCTGAAGGTCGTGGTCTTGCCGGCCCCGTTGGGGCCGATCAATCCATGGATGCTGTTGCGCCTGACGGAAAAGGACAGGTCGTTGACAGCGATGAGCCCACCGAACTTCCTTGTGACGTTGCGCAGTTCGAGAATAGGTTTGTCGGACAGTGGACGCCTCCCATTGGCTACTGTCTTGAAATGCGCGCCGGTGCGGGTTTTCCCGTTCGCCGGCGAGCACTTTTTTTATTCTGCTGCGGCTGGTGCGGCCTGTGTTCCGAGATAGGCTTGCAGCGAATCGTCGAGGGCCTCCTTCCAGGGCGTGTGGTGGGGCGGGGCCATGGTGCCGGTGATGACCGAGCGATAGGAGTTGTTGCGGAACTCCATGATGCTCTTCTTCTTGTGCTTCTTCCACTCGAAGAAGGCTTCGTTGGCGCCGTCGACGTCGAAGCTGGGATAGTCGGTCTCGGCGATCAGCTCCTTGACGTAGTCGCCCTGATAGCGGATCGCGTCGTAGTCGTCCTTGCCGGCGTCCTCGGCGGCGACGCGGGCCTCGACATCGGCGACCATCTCCTGCTTGCCTGCGGGCAGGGCGATGCGGCCCAGGATCACGTCGCGCGCCCACCAGGCCTGGGCGTCGAACATGTTGAAGGTGAACCACTGGTCCTGCATGCCGAGGTAGAACAGCGCCGGATTGTGGACATAGGCGACGCCCTTGTAGAGATCGGCCGTCGCCAGCCGGTTGGCCGTCCTCAGGCGCAGGTCGTCGGGCAGGAAGGGGAAATGGTGCTTGTAGCCGGTGCACAGGATGATGGCGTCGATCTGCTTGGTCGAGCCGTCCTTGAAGGTGGCGGTGTTGACGTGGACCTTCTCCAGCAGCGGCTTTTCTTCCCAGTTGTCGGGCCAGTGGTAGCCCATGGGTTTGGTGCGGTAGCAGTTGGTGATGGAGTTGGCGCCGTATTTCCAGCATTGCGAGCCGATGTCTTCGGCCGAGTAGCTGGTGCCGATGAGCAGCACGTCCTTGCCGATGAACTCGCGCGCGTCGCGGAAGTCATGGGCGTGCAGGATGCGGCCGTTGAACTGGTCGAAGCCCGGGAATTCGGGAACGTTCGGGGTCGAGAAGTGGCCCGAGGCGACGATCACATTGTCGAATTCCTCGGAGTAGCAATGGTCGTTGGGCAGGTCCTGGACGGTGACGGTGAACTTCTTGGTGTTCTCATCCCAGGTCACCAGCCGCACGACGGTCTCGAAGCGGATCCAGTCGCGCACGCCGGCCTTGTTCACGCGGCCCTCGATGTAGTCGAACAGGACCGCGCGCGGCGGATAGGAGGCGATCTGCTTGCCGAAATGCTCCTCGAAGGAGTAGTCGGCGAACTCCAGCCCCTCCTTGGGGCCGTTCGACCACAGGTACCGGTACATCGAGCCATGGACCGGCTCGCCATACTGGTCGAGGCCCGTGCGCCACGTGTAGTTCCACAGCCCGCCCCAGTTGGCCTGCTTTTCGAAGCACACGATCTCCGGGATGTCGGCGCCTTTGCTCGCCGCAGACTGGAATGCCCGCAATTGCGCAAGACCCGATGGGCCAGCACCGATGACGGCTACCCTCCTGTTCATTTACGTCCTCCCCGCGTTCTTTTCTTGGACGAAAATTATTTCACCATCAGTATGGTATTTGGTTTCGCCTCGCTGTCAATGCACTGCATGGTATTAAGTCCTTTCCAAAACCGGAAAAGGTAGCCTGCAGGAACCCCCCGGGGACTTGCCATGCAATACCGGGTAGATTATTCTTCTGGTTTAATAAAGTTGACAAGCAAGAAAGTTTACCGGGAGGCAGAGTTGCAGGATACAGCTTATCCCGATGTGGTGCCTGGCCCACCTCGTGCGAGCGGGATTTTGCTTCCCGGCTCGCTCGCGCTGCCTGCAGGGATGGAGCGCTATGAGGTTGCGGGCGCAGGCGCGGTGTTTGTGTCGGTCGAGGCCGGGGATACGGTCACGGTGCGCGATCTTGAGGGCGGGCAGGCCTGCGAGTTGGTGGCGGCTGACGCCTCGGGCCGCACCGATGCCGCGATCCTCGGCGTCAGGTCCAATTCCAACGCCGCCGGCCTGCAGGCGCTGCTTGCCGGCGACAACAGCAGCCTGGCCGCTTTCCGCGCCGGGCTGGCCCGGCGCCGCATCGACCTTGCCAAGGCCGAGGCGGTGCGGCTGTTCGACGGCTTGACGCCGGCGGGGACCGAGGAGACGTTCACTGTCACCCGCGACGGCAGCCTGGTGGTCGCCGCGCCGGGCGGGCCGATGGCCGTCGACGGCCACGACACGGTCACGCCGATCCTGGTTCTGGTGCGCCGGGCGCGCGTGCAGACACGGGCCAGGGGCGCGGAGCTGCCGGAGCCGCTGGCCGATCCGGTGCTCGACCTGAGGGTCAGGTCGGCCACCGCACAGTCGTTTTTCGTGCGCGCGGGCGAATTCATCCAGATCATCGATGTCGACGGGCGCCAGTGCACCGACTTCCAGTGTTTTTCGGCCCGCAAGCTCGACAAGGGCCTCGACAACCCCCTCGATGTCACCGCCACCCGCTCGCTGATGGGCCATGCCTATCCGATGCCTGGCCTGCACGCCAAATATTACGACCAGGACTTCGAGCCGCTGGTGGAGGTCGTGCAGGACACCTGCGGGCGTCACGACGCCTTCGCGCTGGCCTGCTACGCCAAATACTATGACGACATCGGCTATCCGGGCCATGCCAACTGCTCGGAGAACTTCAACCGGGCGCTGGCCGACAAGGGCGTGCGCCCGCGGGCGGGCTGGATGGCGGTGAACTTCTTCTTCAACACCGGCATCGACGCGCATGGGGTGATGTATTCGGACGAGCCGTGGTCGCGGCCGGGCGACTATGTCCTGTTGCGCGCGCTCACCGACATCGTGTGCGTGTCCTCGGCCTGCCCCGACGACACCACGCCGGCCAATGGCTGGAACCTGACCGACATCCATGTGCGCACCTATTCCGACAAGAACAGGTTCTCGCGCGCCATCGCCCGCCGCGTAACTCCGGATTCCGAGCCGAAAATGACCACAGAAACCGCCTTCCATTCGCGCTTCGCCCAGCACACGCGCAACTTCGTCGAATACAAGGGCTACTGGCTGGCCAATTCCTTCGCCAAGGAAGGGCCGATCGAGGAGTATTGGGCCTGCCGCCAGAAGGCGGTGGTGATGGACCTGTCGGCGCTGCGCAAGTTCGAGGTCACCGGCCCGGATTCCGAGGCGCTGCTGCAATACACGCTGACCCGCGACGTCAAGAAGCTGGGCGTGGGCCAGGTGGTCTACAGCGCCATGTGCTACGAACATGGCGGCATGATCGACGACGGTACGCTGCTGAGGCTGGGACAGGACAATTTCCGCTGGATCGGCGGCGACGACTATTCGGGCGTGTGGCTGCGCGAGACGGCCGACAAACTCGGGCTGAAGGTGCTGGTGCGCGCCTCCACCGACCAGATGCACAACATCGCCGTTCAGGGCCCCAACAGCCGCGCCATCCTCAAGGAGGTGATCTGGACGCCGCCGCACCAGCCGCGGCTTGAGGAGGTGGAATGGTTCCGCTTCACCATCGGGCGCATCGGCGGCGAGAACGGCGTGCCTGTGGTGGTGTCGCGCACCGGCTATACCGGCGAGCTCGGCTATGAGGTTTGGTGCCATCCGCGCGATGCCGGCACCGTGTTCGATGCGGTATGGGAAGCTGGCCAGCCGCTGGGCTTGAAGCCGATGGGGCTCCTGGCGCTCGACATGCTGCGCATCGAGGCGGGGCTGATCTTCGCCGGCTACGAGTTCTCCGACCAGACCGATCCGTTCGAGGCCGGCATCGGCTTTACCGTGCCGCTCAAGTCCAAGACCGACGACTTCATCGGCCGCGAGGCGCTGATCCGGCGCAAGGAGCATCCCGTGCGCAAGCTCGTCGGCCTCGATATCGACAGCAATGTCGCGGTCGGCCATGGCGACTGCATCCATATCGGCCGCGCCCAGATCGGCGAAGTCACCTCCTCGATGCGCTCGCCGCTGCTGAAGAAGAACATCGCGCTGGCCAGGGTCGACGCAACACATGCCGCCATCGGCACCGAGGTCGAGATCGGCAAGCTCGACGGCCACCAGAAACGCCTGCCCGCAAAAATCGTCCCCTTCGCCCATTACGACCCCAAAAAGGAAAGGCCAAGGTCCTGATTTTCCGGGCCTGTCGATCAACCGGCACTGTTCAGGGAGCATGCGCAAGGAGAGGCAATGGCTGGAAAGGGCACCAATCCGATACCAGGCCGGCCTGACGGGCCCCCGTCGAAACTTTCGCAGGATGTTTCGCGGTGGCGCGTGGGCGAGCGCAAGCGCCTGATCGATCTTCGCCTTGCCATGAGCGCAGACGAGCGCGCCAGCAAGACAAGAGTAATCGCGGCCGGTCTTGATCGACTGATCGGCTCTCCACAGGGGCGCATTGTCTCTTTGTACTGGCCGTTCCGTGGTGAACCGGACCTGCGCGAATGGTCGATCAAGATCATCGAGGCGGGCGGGCAGATCGCATTGCCGGTCGTCATCGCCAAGGCGCAGCCTCTGGAATTCCGGCTTTGGGCCCCGGGCGAGCCGCTGGAACGCGGTGTCTGGAATATTCTCGTCCCTTCCAGCGGTCGTGTGGTCGAGCCGGACGTCGTGGTGGCCCCGGTCGTGGGGTTCGATGCGGCAAACTATCGGCTCGGCTATGGTGGTGGCTTCTACGACCGGACGCTCGCAGCAATGACCAAGCGGCCGTTCAAGGTCGGGGTAGGTTATGCGGGCGCCAGGCTTGCGACGATCCATCCGCATGCGCAGGACATCGCCATGGACGCAATCGTGACAGATGAACGAGGCTCCCATGAGCACTGACGAACTGGTTATGGACCCTGTAGTTGCGGGTACCTCGGCTCGCGGCGGCCGGGTTTCCCGCCGCGATATCACAGGTGCGATGTACAAAATCTCCATGAAGAACTGCGCGTTCTTTGCCAGGCACGGCGTGCTGGACGAGGAAGAACGGCTTGGCCAACGGTTCTATGTGGATGCCGAGCTGGATGTGCGCCCCGCGGTGGGGATCGAAGAAGATTCGATCGAGGCCACTGTGGATTATGGGCTCGCCTTCGCCGAAATCGAAAAGATCGTCACTGGCCGCCGGCGCTTCCTGATAGAAACCCTGGCTCTCGACATCAGCCGGACCCTTTGTTCCTTGTTTCCACAGATCACGCGTGCCCGGATCACGGTGCGAAAGCCCAACGCGCCCGTACGCGGTGTGCTCGACCATGTCGAGGTAACGATCGTCTGGCCTCAAGGTCCTGCACGATAGCTTGTAAAAGCTTATGCTGAAGGTCGCTGATTCTAGAATAGAATCTCGGGCCTTTGCCAGGTTTCTCTTCCGTGCGCCGTGCCTTGAACGGGACGCCCGTCAGCAGGCCGCTACCAACTGTTGCGGCTCGGAGCGAAACAGCAGGTTGCGCTGGCGCCAGGTGTCGAGGAACTCTTGCAGTCGGGGGCTCTCCGGCTCGTTGAAGAGCTTGTCCGGCGAACCCTGCTCGACCACCTGTCCGCGATCCATGAACACGACCCGGTTCGCGACCTGGGCTGCGAACCCCATTTCATGGGTGACCACCACCATGGTGATGCCCTCATTGGCGAGCTGCTTCATGACATCGAGCACTTCCCCGACCAATTGCGGGTCGAGGGCGGAAGTCGGCTCGTCGAAGAGGATCACATGCGGCTCCATGGCCAGCGCCCGGGCGATGGCGACACGCTGCTGCTGGCCGCCGGAGAGCCGGGAGGGGTAGCGATCGGTGAAATCCGCCAGGCCGACCTTGGCCAGCGCGATCCGACCCTTCTCGCTGGCCTCGGCGGCAGGGACGCCCTTGGTCAGACGCGGCCCGAGCGTGACATTGTCGAGCACCGTCATGTGCGGCCACAGGTTGAAGTGCTGGAACACCATGCCGACATTGCGGCGGGCCGTATCGATGTTGCGTTCGCTTTCGCGCACCATTCCCGCCGGTGTCTTTCTGTATCCGAGCAGGCGGCCCTCGATCTCGACCTCGCCGCTGGTGTATTCCTCGAGGAAGGCCGTGCAGCGTAGCAGGGTGCTCTTGCCCGACCCGGATGGGCCGATGATGCACACCACTTCCGACGGGTTGATGTCGAGCGATATGCCGGACAGTGCGGTGAATGGGCCGAAGCTCTTCACCAGGTTGCGGATCTTGATGACGGGTTTCGGGGGATCGTAGATCATGCTTGTTTCCGATCGTTCCTGGGCAGGATGTCCTGCGGAAATGGGTTAGTAGCGAACCATGCGCTCGACGGTCCGGCCCAGCAGGGCGACGGCCTCGACCAGCAGCCAGTAAAGCAGGGCGGCCGCGAGATAGGGACCGACGACGGCATATGTCTCGTTCACGAACTGGGCGGTGTTCTTCGTCAGTTCGGCGACGGTGATGATGGAAAGCACCGCCGATTCCTTGATCAGTATGATGATCTGGTTGACCATCGGCGGGGTAATCAAGGCCAGCATTTGCGGCAGCTTGACATGGCGCATGATCTGCCCGGCGGAAAGGCCCGCCATGCGGGCGGCCTCGGTCTGTCCCTTGGGGATGGAGTGGAAACCGGAGCGGAAGATTTCCGCGAAATAGGCCGCACCATAGAAGCCCAGGCCCAGGACTCCGATCGTCTCCGCATTCAGCTTGAGACCGATGCCCGGGCCGCCATAGTAGAGCACGAATAGAAGGATCAGGATCGGCAGGCCGCGCATGATCTCGATATAGGCGCGCACCGTCCGGCGCAGGATCGTGGAGCGGGCGCCTTCCAGGCTGGCCAGGAGAAGCCCCACAGCAAAGCCGATCATGGTGGCGAGCGCGCAGATCCAGGCCGTGGTGGCGAGGCCCGC
>Ga0180220_1000504_pt1 | contig 42083 bp, 38 predicted proteins | sample eDN5th37CBELigBY_FD_151335 | JGI IMG/M metagenome (GOLD analysis project Ga0180220, IMG submission 151335) | Enriched backyard soil microbial communities from Emeryville, California, USA - eDNA 5th pass 37_C BE-Lig BY (version 2) (version 2) | ecosystem: Environmental > Terrestrial > Soil >... | reverse complement strand
TACAGACTGCTGTATTAGTCCAGAGTACAGACTGCTGTATTAGTCCAGAGTACAGACTGCTGTATTAGTCCAGAGTACAGACTGCTGTATTAGTCCAGAGTACAGACTGTGCATTCATACTAGAGTACAGACTGCTATACTAGTACAGAGTACAGACTACTATACTAGTACAGAGTACAGACTGCTGAATAGATATGGAGTACAGACTGTGCATTCATACTAGAGTACAGGCTGCTATACTAGTACAGAGTACAGACTGCTGTATTAGTCCAGAGTACAGACTGCTGTATTAGTCCAGAGTACAGACTACTATACTAGTACAGAGTACAGACTGCTGAATAGATATGGAGTACAGACTGCTGTATTAGTCCAGAGCACAGACTACTATACTAGTACAGAGTACAGACTGCTGTATTAGTCCAGAGTACAGACTGCTGTATTAGTCCAGAGTACAGACTGTGCATTCATACTAGAGTACAGACTGCTGTATTAGTCCAGAGTACAGACTGCTGTATTAGTCCAGAGTACAGACTGCTGAATAGATATGGAGTACAGACTGTGCATTCATACTAGAGTACAGGCTGCTATACTAGTACAGAGTACAGACTGCTGAATAGATATGGAGTACAGACTGCTGAATAGATATGGAGTACAGACTGCTATACTATAGATGTGCAGATACATATACTAGTGCTGTTACTAGTATATATATATGCAGTGAGTTGATCTATACACTATGACTACAGTGGGTAATGGAGTACGTCAGTATAATTAATCTGGGCATGATAAATACGGAGAGTGCGATATAATCATGGCTAATCCAATACTTAAGCTGGTCATATTCGGCGTCATATACGGAGCGTACTACTTCTTGATCTTCGGTAGATCTCAGAGCGTTAGTAGTAAGTTCATACTGTCTACTATAGCAGCGTACGCGACATACACATTGATAGATATGCTGTTCTTCAACTGTTCACTCGCCTTAAGAGGATGGCCAGAGATACTCATTACAGGCTTCTTCAGTATCGCTATCATAGCTTACGCAGTATACATGGCCTATCGCAACTACTAGACAGCAGCCCGCGTACTAACAGTACATAATACATCATATACCTCTATTATGTACCTACCTCTATGGAGAGCAGCTGCGACTCGAAGAGTGCAGCCTATTCTATCAGCTGTGCCTTCTCCTGTTCAGACATAGAGTTGAACTTGGACATATACTGCGAGATGTCGTAGATGCCAGGCTTAGTCTGCGATATGTAGTATGTGAGATATCCTAGGTTATCAGTGCTGATATCAGTACAGTGATCTATAGGATTATTCCTGTAGACTCTAGTCTTGAAGTAGTCGAGTATCTCCTTCTCATACTGCATAGCTATAGACAGTATCTGCTGATCAGTACTGTCCTTATACTTACCAGTGAACTGCGCTTTACATAGCTGCACTGGGAATGACTCTGTATGTAGCATAACACCGTAGTACTTATGCATTATATACCAGCAGACGTATCTCAGTATCTCTAGATCATCCTTATCATATGCGTACTTAGCCTTATCCTCAGGACTATTGATGTTCATGTCGTACTTATGGTACATGTATTCATTGAACAGTCTGTCTGCTGTGAAGGTCTCGTTGTCAGTGCTGTCCAGCATGATGTTATACTTGGACTTATAGAAGGACTGTATGTCATCTACCTTAGAGTATTTACTACGTACTTCGGAGATATACTCCCTATACTCATCGAAGAAGGTGCTGTCTAAGCACTGTGTAGCAGTCCATCTCTTCTTAGGATTAATGTGCAGCATCTTCTTCAACAGATCGGGCATATCCCCATAGTCTGTATGGACAGTATACTTAGTCTCCTTATACACGAAGTACTCCTCATAGTACTTAAGTGCTACAGTACCTATCTTACGCAGCTCCTTTATATCATCAGCACTGTGCTCTAACAGTAGCATATTGTACAGTCTGTATAGATTAGTGGCAGTCTTCTTATCCATCTTATCTATGTCATTATCCAGGAATATATCCCCATAGTCGTACAGATAGTCCACCCACATCATACCTACACACCATATGTCTACTGCTTTAAGATCTATCCAGTACTGACTGTCTACCTCTCCATACTCCTGCCCTATCTGCTTAACTAACAGCTCTGGTGATCTGAAGGCCTCTATACAGATATTAGGTGGGCTGATATTCAGCTTATTGATGTGCATACATAGGCCCATATCACAGAGCTTGTACTTATCCTGCTCCTTGAAGTACAGCACATTATTAGCCTTGATGTCTAGGTGTGCTATCCCACTATTATGTATATACTCTAGTGCTAGCAGTGTATGTAGCAGCATCTTATTCATATCTATATCTGTACCATCATTCAGTACACTCTCTCCATCATTATCTGCATACTCCATTACCATGTATATGTCATCTACTGCTAGATTATCCTTATAGTACTTGTCAGACATGATCTGCTCCAGCATCTGACAGCCATCACGATCCATGACCTCCTCTGCCCTATCTGCAATATGATACTCCAGTAAGTCTACTATATGCGGATGCTTATAGTTGTACAGTATGGCTGCTTCCCTTATATTGCAGATACCATCTATATGATCCTCCTTAACACTGCACTTCAGTGCCACCACTCTATCATCAGATGTCTTAGCCTTAAATACTGTACCATAGGCTCCACTTTTGATATTCTCTACTATATGGTACATTTACAATGTGACCCGTCTTTAGTTATATTACTACCTAATATAACTACTATCATATACAGTACAGTACTATATACTGTCTAGTATATTGGCTGATGACAGACCGAGCTGTCGTGACAGCTCGCGAGTTCTTGCAGAACTCGGACTGCATATCTATGCTAGAGTACGGACTGCATATCTATGCTAGAGTACGGACTGCACATAGGACTGAGAGTATAGACTGCATATCTATGCTAGAGTACGGACTGCACATAGGACTGAGAGTACAGCTGCACATAGGACTGAGAGTACAGACTGCATATCTATGCTAGAGTACAGACTGTGCATAGGACTGAGAGTATAGACTGCATATCTATGCTAGAGTACAGACCGAGCTCTCATGACAGTCCGGTCTGCTTATAATACAAAGCATACAATACCGCAGTCTGTATAGAGAGCTGTCACTATAGAGGAGAGCAGTCTCTGTAGCTGTGCTGATAAATTATAGTCCACTACTAAATGAGTAAGTATTGGAAGCGCGATAACTGCTACGACAGTAACGAGATTATTGTGAAGAAGGGTGAGTGGAAGGTCTGTGATGACAGCAGTGACTATCACCACGGACACTGCCATAAGAAGAATAATGACTGTAAGAAGGTATTGATCTGTAAGGAGGAGGATAATAAGCATGATCACGACCATGATGATCACTGTCATAAGGAGAAGAAGTGCAAGAAGATCATCCTCAGAGTTAAGAATATAGTCTTCTATGATGACTGTCCTATTGACGATGACTCCTGTGTACCAGAGGTTGATGTTGGTCTCTCATTAGCAGATGCTGTATTCCCAGCACCTCCCCCACCTATTACAGCATTCCCATTCACATACAGATTCGATCTCCCCACTAGAAATACCGAGTCTCGCTGCAGAACAGCTGTCACTGAAGTCGACTTCTTAATAGACATCCTCGGAGTAACATACAATGCTACTACTCCAGGAGGTACAGCTACTGTCACCATCGAAGTACTCTCAGGTACTAATGCCATATTCAGAGAGCAACGTACTCTCACTGCAGGACTCATTGAACCACCACCACCAGTCACTGACTTCAATCTCGCATTCACTCGTAAGGTAGATCTCCTCAGACCACTCACCATCAGAGGTCTCGTCAGTGCACCAACTGGAGGTACAGTCGCTGTAGAAGGAACAGCATCCATTGATCTCCTCGTCCATGGTACTGGAGGTAATAACAACAATAGACATCGCCGTAGATGTGGTAGAAGAATATACTGCTAAGTAGCTGATCTATCCTGTATCAGTATACGTACACTGATCATATTATACACACACTGTAATATGACGCATACATTAAGGCATCAGTATAGCGGAGAGTAACGACTGCTCAGTAGATGTATAGTCAGTCTGCATATTAGACGTATAGTACAGACTGTGTACTAGACTAGAGTACAGACTGCTATACTAGTCAAGAGTACAGGCTATTCATTCATACTAGAGTACAGACTGCTATACTAGTCAAGAGTACAGACTGCTCATTCATACTAGAGTACAGACTGCTCATTCATACTAGAGTACAGACTGCTCATTCATACTAGAGTACAGACTGCTATACTAGTCAAGAGTACAGACTGCTATACTAGTCAAGAGTACAGGCTATTCATTCATACTAGAGTACAGGCTATTCATTCATACTAGAGTACAGGCTATTCATTCATACTAGAGTACAGACTGCTATACTAGTCAAGAGTACAGACTGCTATACTAGTCAAGAGTACAGACTGCTATACTAGTCAAGAGTACAGACTGCTATACTAGTCAAGAGTACAGACTGCTCATTCATACTAGAGTACAGACTGCTCATTCATACTAGAGTACAGACTGCTGTATTAGACTAGAGTACAGACTGCTGTATTAGACTAGAGTACAGACCGAGCTGTCATGATAGCTCGCGAGTTCTTGCAGAACTCGGACTGCTCAGTAGATATATAGTATAGACTGACCTACTTAGAGTCCAGTGTAATATAATAGCCATATACATCGCATCTATTATATTAGTCGTTGGTGACAGTATCGGCAGTATCTCCATCCTGTACATCATCCTCATCCTCGAATATATCGTCATCATCTCTAGTGTCACTGTCTAGATTAGCTATCAGTGTTGAAGTAGTGTTATCTCTATAGCACTTGTATAGGAGCTGTCCTCTACGTACTAAGAGATAGGCATTCTCTCTGCTGTGTCGTCTGTTGCAGATGATGCAGTTAGAGGGCTTACTGCGCTTCAGCTTGATGCATGTATTGTCAGACTCTCTCATCTCCATCACATCCATAGAGTTGTCCTTGGCGAAGGCAGTGTACAGTCTGTACAGTTCCTCGATGTCGTAGCTGTCTAGTTCAGTGCTGAGCAGCTGTACTGACTTAGTGACTTGAGTGTGAGGATACTCTATCTTCTTGACAGTATCCTTACTGACATAGGATACCATAGTTAACAGCATATTGTCCTGTGCTGTCTTACACTTATAGTTATGTATTCTGTTCCTCCAGGTATAGGTGATCAGTCTCTTCATTCTGTCCTTGCTGTTATACTTGTGACAGTACAGCAGTCTGAACATCCTATTCTTAGTGTATACAGCATTATCTATCATGCAGTCCTCCTTAGGATACAGTCTATCGAATGTGTTGATCACATGGTGACAGAACTGACCATTAGTACTGATATTAGGTACGTATACTCCATCTATCACTATATGGTAGCTGATCTTAGTGTCAGTACTGCTACTGCATACTATCAGTCTGTATCCCTCATATATACCCTTATTAGCTAGTGCAGTATCTATACTATTGAGGTACATCTCTAGGAACTTGGTCTCATTGAACTTGCCTGTAGTAGGGCGCTGTCCATCTATATCGAAGAAGGGCTTCTGTCTCTTATTAGGATGTATCCTCTCATAGTATACCCTACGATCCTTTGGAGTACTGCGTAGTAGATCAGCTACTCTACTCATCTTGATCTGGGCGAAGGCCTTACTACCAGTACTGTTCAGATCCTTAGATATGATGAAGCTGTCATGGTCTAACTCAGACAGTCTATTACACCATACTATATTATTCATTTACTGACTCCATATATCATCCAGACAGTACACCTCTATCTCTACATCATCCAGGCAGTACACTGACTCCATATAACATGCTGATAGTATATCATCCTCTATGTATATCAGTCTGTCCACTACTATCTCTATAATATAATCTGCGTAATATACTCATGTAGTAGTCTGTCCCCGCAGGGCCATAATATATGTGTATGTTAAATGTCGCTCCTCAATAATCGCAGAAGGAAGCTATATAGTGACAGTAGTACATCCATACTGAGTACTGACGACACTAGCAGCTCTTATTATAAGGGCAGTCTACTAAAGGGGCGGTCCAATTATGGCAAGCAGAGTAAGTGCAGTAAGCATGATCATGACGATGATGACTGCGAGAGTAGCAGCACTGTCTACAAGGACAAGTATGTACAGATAGAGTGTGAGAAGCCTAAGAGACATAAGAAGGACAGGTGTAAGCATGATGATATAGTAGAGGAGAAGGAGATCTGCATGACTGAGTCTAATCTCAGGTCTAGACGTACTAAGGTCGTAGAGGCACTGTCAGTAGATACCTATAGTCTTGATACTGACATCATTAGATGGAAGCCCAGACTGATCAATGTACCCAGTGAAGAGTACAAGACATTAGATGATGCAGTCTGTGCACTGAAGCCTAGAAGTGGAGGGTATGTCATCAAGCTGCATCCTAGACCAGATAATAGGACTCATGAGCTGACTAAGGAGGTCTGTGGCAGTATAGACTATCTGTCTATCATAGGAGATGAGAACCCATTCGCAGGTGTATCATATATACAGCGCTGTAATCGTACCATCAGTACTGGTAACAATAATCAGGTCATATCACTGCCTCCAGTCAACAATCCAATCTATATACCATGTAATAACTGCAGTACCTACAGTAACACTGAGTGTAAGAACTGTACAGCCTACGAGGATGAACTGGTGGGTCCTAATCCCTGTCATAAGCATAAGATCAGAGACGATAAGTGCAGGAGCTGCGGACCACCTACTATAGCAGTCTACGGCAGAGGTCCATTCGATATAGACATCAATGACAATGTAATCAGCGTCACCAGTATCAGAGCTGGTATGGATAATCAGCCTGACTTCTCATGTGTACCTCCAGGTACTCGTATCATGTTCATTACAGATGTCATAGATGGAGGACCTAGAGTAGCAGTCGTAGAGAAAGCTAGGGGTAACAGTATAATTATAGCGGAGACTGAACAGCCACTCTACATCAACAGGACTAATGCTACTACTGGCAGGTCTACACTTGTAGCAGGTGCAGGCTTCGTATTCCTACCTAATGTAGCAGTCACTATACGTGGTCGTAACTTCAATCTGTCTGCACAAGAGCGTCTCTTCATTAAGGGTGTATCGCTGGATGCCATATCTCCACTCTTCTTCGTACATTCCCCTGGAGGAGTAGTAGAACTAGCTAACTGTCACATAGTCAGTAACATCTGCTACAGAGGCAGATACCTACTCAAGGCACCCAATATCTACACTGGTCTGGCACTATTATGGGCAGCCTCTACTGGAGAGGCATACTGTCAGACATTCTATGGATTAAGGGCACATCTGCAGGCCATATCAGCTATGGGACTGTGGGATAACTGCTACTTCGTATTCAGTAGTCATGCTGTAGAGGCACTGCACGGCTCTGTACTGGATCTGTCTAACAGTTACTTCATCTCCTGTTGTATGGCATTATCTGCTACTATGGGATCAGATGTAGGACTGACTGGCGCATCATTCTGTCATAACACATTTGCACTAATACTGACATATCAGGCTAGAGCAGGAGCAGTGGTAGCACAGATTCCTGGACTTCAGGTATCACAGGTCACAGCTGGTCCCTGGTTCGTAGGCAACACTGTCATGATAGTAGCCTCCTATAACTCCTATGCTATACTGCCACTCACTGGAGGTACAGCCAACATAATACCCTTCGTTATCGACGGTAAGGTCTACACTACGTTAGAGTCTAATCCCGTAGGTAACATCAATCAGCTCCACAGTATGGTCATCATATCTCGTAATCCATTCGCTCCTGACACCTCAGTACTCGGCTGCGACCGTCTACTAGGACTATCCAGCAGTCTCAATAGAGTAGATGCATGGTCCGTCACTACTATGTCTACTATCAATGACATAGTCAATATACAAGGTCTAGTCCTCAATGGTATAACAGCTGATCAAGCACTAGGTGGTATAGAAGTAGTAGATGATACGGACGGTAACAATGGAGAGTTCTGGGGAAGAGGACTAGGAGGAATAGGAGGAACCATCGCCTAATCATCAGTAGAACACACAGCAGTCATATAACAGTCTTATTATATGACAGTCCGTAGTACAGTATCAACTACTCATGTATATAGTGTACAGTCTGTCTACAAGCAGCAATCTATAGTACAGTATACTGATATAGAGTACTAGTCCTAGGTCTAACTCCAGTACAGTACGCTCATCAGTAGGTGATATAGACTAGTCCGTACACTAGAGTATGCAGTAGCTGATATAGAGTACTAGTCCTAGGTCTGACTTCAAGTACACTGACTAGTAGATATAGTCCGTACACTAGAGTATGCAGTAGCTGATATAGAGAGTATATAGTTGAAGACAGTAGTTGGACTGATCACTAAGAGGACTATAAGTATCAGATACCTGAGATATTAGCCCTAGATTAGACATATATAGTGCACTGACTAGTAAATATAGGTCAGTCTGTATACTAGAAGAGACTAAGGGATAGATAGAGTACTGGTCTCGTATCTGATGTGTATATCAGTATTGTCAGTAGTATATATCTGCAGGTCAGTATGTGGTGATACATAGAGTCATCAGTGTATAGTAAATGCAGAGTGACTTCGTGATAGTACTGATATCTGATCAGCCTGTACGTAGGAAGTCTACTAGTAGATATAGTAAGTATACAGATATAGTTGTCTTAGAGTACAGTACTGAGACTATGTCTATGGAGAATATAGTGAAGGAGTTCTACACCAAGTTCTCTAAGACCAACAGTAAGATGATAGTGTTATATGATGGTCAGTACTATGATAAGTGGGCTGCATTACTGAGCAACAGCTCCACGATAGTACCTATATATACTAACTACTATACTAGTCTGCCTCCTAATATACAGGTAATGAGACCTTCGTATAGTGCACTGTGTAGAATGATATCACTATTCTGTATGTATCTGTCCATGGACATCTTCATACATGTAGGTGATACAGTAGGGCTATTAGATCAGATGCACAGACTGCACTACTATAGCGATAAGACTATGATCAAGTGTAGAGATGAAGATACTATAGATGATATAGTACCTATATTGAACAGCACTAATAAGAGAGTCAGTCTGATCATTAACAGCTGTGCTCTAAGCAAGGCCAGTATACTGTCTATCATAGATAGTGTAGACGCTGATGTATATATACTACTGTTCTGTAACTATAGGATGCAGTCTGTCACTAAGAATGTAGTGCAGATCTATGACCCATTCAGTATAGATGCTGTACTAGATACCTGCAATAGAACTAAGCAGTATACTAGTGTAGAGTCGTATCTGAATAGCAGCTACTATAATCTAGATGTACTGCAGCTTAATGACAGCTATCTAAGGGACAATATAGACGATACAGATCAGATAGCTGCACTGCATAATAGCATGTATAAGTACAGCTCTGTGAGAGATACATCTATAGCTCGTAAATATAAGCTGGTATACAATGAGTATGATGACAGGCTGATAGTATGGGAGGAATGCCTAAACAGTTATAATGACAGTCTGCACTATTCATCCGATGATATGATAGGCTGCAGACTATATAGTACTATATTATCTACTGATGGATACATCGTGCCTAGTGCTCAGCTAGATACCAGCACTCCTATATCTGTCAATCGTATTGACACCGGTGTCAGAAAATATAACCTTTATTGAAATGAACGGTAACGGGTTAGTCAATTTCATCGTCGCAGCTGTTGCCATAGGTGCAGCAGTCTACTTGATCTCAATCGCATTCAGTCCTGCAAAGAAGGCAGCTAAAGGAGTAGGTAAGGCCAGTAAGGGTGCTAAGAAAGCAGTACCTCCAGGCACAGTACCACTTACTGCCAGAGCAGTATAAGACAGAGTAATAGCAGAGTGAAGAGTACAATGCATATATTATATGACTCACACAATGACTCATATAATGGAGAGAGTCTGCTCAGTATATGTAGTGGACAGACCGAGCTGTCGCGACAGCTCGCAAGTTCTTACAGAACTCGGACTGAATACTAGACTAGGAGTACAGACTGTATATACTAGGAGTACAGGCTGAATACTAGACTAGGAGTACAGGCTGAATACTAGACTATGAGTACAGACCGAGCTGTCGCGACAGCTCGCGAGTTCTTACAGAACTCGGACTGATCTACTAATCCAGAGTACGGACTGATTAGTAGATCAGTCTACTTATAGTATACGCTTCATATGATCTATCCCTGCATCATATGATGATATCACTCGACTGTATATGCTAGAATACTATCTCGCAGACGTACTCTTGCCTTTACTGCCAGACTTACCTCCGTCCTTCTTCTTCTTGGAGGATACTACTATAGTGATGATCCAGCCTACTGCTAGTACAGCGACTGCTATACCTAAGAATAGGGTGGTATTGGACTTACCCTTACCTGTGCTTGGTGCTACTCCGCTCATTTTATGCAGCTACATAATATCTTTATTGTGCGGGACGTACATGTTGAATATGTGCTCGGATAGCATACCTGAGGGCTCTTCTGAATCGTATATACAGACTACTACATGTACAGTATCGTGCAGTTCCGCCAATTGTTCCTCAGTGATGGTGTCAGTGACTCCTATAGTACTGATGGGCCACTTATTCAGTAGAGTATGTACCTGTTCTACAGTGAATGGTGCTATCAGTACAGACATCTGATAGAGATCCTTACGTAGTAGGTCAGTCAGTATATTAGAGATACTGTCTTCATTATAGCCCCGTAGTCTTATGTACAGTTCAGTCAGTAGAGATAGCTGACTATTAGGTATGAAGCTGGTAGGATAGATGTCTCTTCTGCAGTCGTATATTGGAGACAGCTTCCTTATATATGATGGTACTGTACGTATACACTCTACGTCTACTATTAGAGTATCAGTATCTGATAGGAACAGACTGTCCTTAATGGTACTGAAGTGATGCTGACTGACAGCTACTGCATACTTAGTACTGTATATCCATCCTATGTATGTAGCAGTGTCTAGTATATGTATAATAGCTCTAGTGACTGTAGCATTAGGCAGTGTATTGAACAGTACTGATACGAAGGACTCATACAGATCAGCTACATCATCTACTTCGTCCAGTATGGTACAGGATATCCATAGAGTCTTGTCCTTAAGCTCAGTCACTCTCCCAATGAGCTGGTTATATAGATGCAGGGGAGAATAGGCGTGTATTACAGTAGATACTGAGGGTATAACCATAAATGTCTTTAGTATAGAAAGGCAATCAATGCAGACGGACTACTTCATAGCATTCACTAAAGATGCCACTAAGGTCAACGTCATGTCAGTCTATGACGAGGCCATGCGTAATGATCTGACTATATGTCAAGTATACCTACAGGAGAAGTCCATTAAGATACTATGTAAGAATAAGGCAATAGCCCTGAATGATGTGGATGACTGCGATCTATCTAATATAGAGGATGTATTGACTCTAATCAAGGAGTACTGCGAGGATTATCCTGAGATGATGGCTTCATTCGAGTTCCATAGACTGATGGACGATGACGGACAGACTACCTATATTACTGACAGCAAGTACTATACAGATACTACTGATCATGATGAGGATGAATACGACAGCAGAGACTATAAGGATATAGTTAATGAGGGTGCCAGACTGAGAGAAGAAGACAACTATGTTACACTTAAGATGACAGTCATGACCATGAAGGAAGAGCTAGAGCATAGACTAGGTATAATAGAGAAGGCTATCACTGAGTTACAGAAGACAGTCAAGAGCATCAGCACTAATGATGCTGAACTGCCTACCGAGATAGTAGATAAACTGACCACATACGTAGATAACAGAATACACGACGTTAAGGGAGACATCTCCCAGATAACTGAGGTACTGGAGTCAGTAGTACTCATAGACAAGATACTAAGATAATACAGCCATATATATTAGACAGCCTGCTAATATATAGCACTCACATACAGCACTGTTCTCTAGTACAGTACGGAACTGTCCACCAGTATAGACGGACTCTCTATGAGGACTAGTATGTACTATTGATATGGTACTGTTCTCTAGTACAGTATGGAGCTGGTCAGTGGTTAGATGAGAGTGTAGATGTAGTATTACAGCTTAGTATAGATGCTATACTGACCAGTAGACAGTATGGGGACTATTCTCTAGTACAGATGTACGACTATTCTCTAATACAGATGCAGTACTGATTAGTAGACAGTATGGGGACTGTCCTCTAGTACAGATGTACGACTATTCTCTAATACAGATGCAGTACTGATTAGTAGACAGTATGGGGACTGTCCTCTAGTACAGATGTACGACTATTCTCTAATACAGATGCAGTACTGACTAGTAGACAGTATGGGGGGGACTGTCCTCTAGACTATTCTCTAATACAGATGCAGTACTGACTAGTAGACAGTATGGGGGGGGGGACTGTCCTCTAGACTATTCTCTAATACAGATGCAGTACTGATTAGTAGACAGTATGGGACTGTCCTCTAGTACAGATATATTACGCTAGGTAGTAGTATATCATGGGACTGTTCTCTAGACAGTATGGAATTGATCAGTGGTATAGATGTAGTATTGCTCTCTAGTATAGAGATGCTATACTGATTAGTAGACAGCTACTACACTGATTGATAGTATATATATATGGTATAGATACGAGATCAGTTACTGTACTGATTGGTAATCAGACTATTAGTACAGATATGGGACTGTTCTCTAGTACAGCTACTACACTGACTAGTAGACAGTATGAAGCTGATTGGTAGTACAGATATGGAACTGTTCTCTAGTACAGCTACTACACTGATTAATGGTACAGTGTAGGAGATGAGATCTATAGTATAGAAGCAGATCTGTATACTGTGATATATATTAAGAGCTGATTAATATATACTATGCGGTATTGTTCTTAGAAGTCGTCTCCTAAGAGTGATGCGACTGGAGCATCTAAGTCTATGTCATTTCCATTATTCCCATTGCCAGTGCCTTGTCTAGGACTTCCATTGACTCTTCTGGGACTTCCATTGACTCTTCTAGGGCTTGCACTACGTCCGTTACCTCCATTATCAGTGCCTTGTCTAGGACTTCCATTGACTCTTCTAGGGCTTGCACTGCGTCCATTACCTCCATTGCCGTTACCTACTCTTCTAGGACTGACTCTTGGGCTAGAGGGATTAGATATAGTGAGACTACCGTTAGTATTAATAGTTGCACTCAAGGCCTCTTCTACTGGCTGTATTGGTTGCTGTGGAAGCTGTGGTTGCTGCTGTCTACCAGTTCTAGTCCTTCTTACTCTTTGCTGTTGCTGTACTTGTTGTGGTTGTTGCTGTACTTGTGGCTGTTGCTGTACTTGTTGACGTCTACCAGTAGTCTGTCTTCTACTAGATGTTCTCTGTCCTCCTCCACTTCTAGGGGATTGTTGACCTGGAGAGCTAGATCTAGACCTGGATCTGCTCACTACATATCCTAAGCCATCTACTCCACCTCTTCCTCCTGGATTGGTGACTCTACCACGTTGACCTTGACCCTGTTGTTGCTGTCTAGATGATGTCCTTCTCTGTCCTTGTTGTTGCTGTCTAGATGATGTTCTTCTACCTGATTGACGACGAGATGGTGGGGCTCTTCCAGTAGCTCTCAATCTAGCATCTCTTGCTCTAGTGCTCTCGCTGGTCCTTCGAGGTGACTGTGATCTCTCTCCTCTGCGTTGACGTGAGCTTGTACTATCTCTAACTGCGAACTCTCTTCTGTTCTCTATTGGTCCGAGGTTGAATTGGACATCGACGGTGAAGAGTGGTGATGCAGGTACGAAGAGCTTGAGTCTGTATGCATCTACACTGTATCCCTCTTGAGGATTAGCCTGGCCAGATATGACCTTGACTCTACTGGACTCACTGAACCTTAGGTCTCCGTAGATGTATGTAACCTCTCCTGGTTTAGGTCCACCGACGAATGGTCTGATATAGTCCTTAGCGTACAGCTCGAGGAGCTCAGCCTTTACATTAGTGAGTAGCTCACCATACTGTGCATCATTAGTGAGGTCACCGAAGTTGTATGACACACGACCGAATGTATTCCTTAAGAGAGTGGAGGCGAAGTTACGGGTATCGAAGAAGATGAGTGGCGCATCTGCTCGTTGACCCTCACGAAGGTATCCCCTAGCTGCTTCCTCTTCAATGATTCTTCTGGACACGAATTGGACACCTGAGTCGAACATGTACTTCTTGATAGCGTTGACTAAGTCCTCCTTCTCGTAGGTAAGCTCTGTACTAGAGAAGGTCATGTTGATCTGTCCTGATTCACGGTCTTGCATGAAGCTCTCTGCGAAGTATGGGTCTGGGAAGTGCACGACTGTATTGTACACTCCTCCATTAATCTGATCTGATTGCTGTTCTTCCATCGTTTAGTAATAAGACATATTTTATACCAGAGCTGTTCAGAGTACTGCAGCTCAGCTTCTAATACAGCTACACTGCCTAGCCTCAATCTAGGCACTCTCTATTCATAACAGCTACTGCCATCTCCACTACTTCTATGATAGAGAGCAGCTACACTGTACGTAATATGTATATATGAGAGCAGCTGTACCATGTACAGGACCTAAGCACAGTACTGTATATAGGATCTGAGTGAAGTACTGTGTATAGGACCTGAGTGAAGTACTGTGTATAGGACCTGAGTGAAGTACTGTGTATAGGACCTGAGTGAAGTACTGTGTATAGGACCTGAGTGAAGTACTGTGTATAGGACCTGAGTGAAGTACTGTGTATAGGACCTGAGTGAAGTACTGTGTATAGGACCTGAGTGAAGTACTGTGTATAGGACCTGAGTGAAGTACTGTGTATAGGACCTGAGTGAAGTACTGTGTATAGGACCTGAGTGAAGTACTGTATATAAGGACAGCTGTACCATATAGGACCTGAGTGAAGTACTGTGTATAGGACCTGAGTGAAGTACTGTATATATGAGAGCAGCTGTACCATGTACAGGACCTAAGCACAGTACTGTGTATAGGATCTGAGTGAAGTACGGTATATATGAGAGCAGCTGTACCATGTATAGGACCTAAGCACAGTATAGTGCAGCTCTCTCTCTCTATATATGAGAATACGTATCTCTCTCATATGTAGTATCTGACAGTATCTAGACTAGCTGTGACTGTATCTGTCAACTATAGTGTTAATGAGTAGATCTGTCTCTTCATCTATTATGGAGATACTGTCTATGGGTAGCTTAGTGATACCATTCTCACCATATAGTATCTTAGAATAGTAGTACGATTCTGTGATGCTCTTTGCCATATACTGTCTAGCTATAGTACTGATGTCAGAGTCAGTACCAGTACTGTACACTCTGTATATATATTGACTGCATCGTATATTATACCCTTATACTCTATCCATTGAGTGGGCTGAGCAGTAGCAGTATCATTATAGACTATATAGCCTACTATGCAGTCTACATCTTGGAGACGATAGTATCTGATCAGTACTGTATTGGCGTATCTCTCAGTACTGCTGTCCAGTTCTCTGCATATATTAAGGGCTACGTAGAGCATGTCCTTATCTAGTAGTGAAGGGTACCTGTTGATGGTCAGTTCTGCTGGTATGTACAGGTCTGGATACATCACTGTACTTAATAGATAACTGTACAGTAGCTGCCCATACTCATCAGTCTTGAGACAGTCTGTCTTGAATCTAGAGAATATGTAGTGAGTACTTGAGATAGGTCCATTCATAGACAGCTGACTTATAGTGACTGACTGTCTTATAGTGCCTGTAGTCCTTAGGATAGTACTGCAGATTTAGATCCTTAGCAGATACTATATATCCGCAGGACAGTGTACAGCCTCTCAGTATGATATCGTCGTATATCTACAGTGTCAGTTAAGCACTGTACTTGCAGATCCTCCTATATAGATCAGTGTATAGCCTTAGCATTTGTACATATTATACATCCGGTGTCTAATATGTACTGCTCTCATTGACTGTCAGTGGATATACTGCACTTCCTACACAGAGCTATATATGAGTCTGTCCCTCCTATCAGCTCTATATCCTCATTAGCTACTGTCCTATGAGAATAGACAGCATCCTTATGACATCTGTCACAGACTGCAGTGAGATATATAATGGCATCACAGTGTGGTATTAGATCAGCTACTGTACTGAACAGCTGCTTCTTATAGGTACCGTTCAGTGCACTCACGTAGACAGTCTTACCTTCATCCGACAACTGTAGGCATACCTCAACTAGATTAGTATAGAACTGTCCCTCATCTATACCTACTACATCCAAGCTATCTATGTCTGCTACCTTAGACAGATCTATATACTTACCGAATGATATACAGGGTATATCGCCACTGGTATGCAGATCATGTGTGCAGACCGTAATCTGATCTCCATATCTACTGTCCGCATCATACTTGATGAGTTGACAGTTCTGCTTACTAACGTAATGCCTGCGCACTCTCTTAATCAGCTCAGTAGATTTACCCGAGTACATAGGACCTAGAATCAGCACGATGGTCATAGTGATTTACTAGCCGCAGATGAGTATGTAGCGCATCATCTATTAAAGAAGAGCTCATGAATAAGCTACTTAACTCCTCGCAGTTCTCACTGGCTGTATCTACCATAACTAGTCTGGGACTGGGCTACTACATATACACTAGTAATAGCAGACTGGAGGAGCAGATACGCATCATAGAGGACAGGCTGAATAAGATGGACCAGGTATTCAAGCAGACTCTGAATACAGTCTCTAACTCTAAGGATGAGAACCAGGACATCATCAAGAATCTAGCAGATGACGTAAATAGTACCAGGACTACTATAGAGCTGCTCAAGGATGCTACTGAGCTGATGGCTGCTAAGATGGGCTACGTAGCGAAGAAGAAGTCCAAGAAGTACAACAGCAGATACTCCCATAAGACAGCCACTAAGACTAAGAGCAGACGTAGTAGAGACGACAGTGATAGAGATAGGGATAGATATAGGGGAGAGAGGACTAAGGGAAGGCGTAATAGAAGTACACGATATGATGAGTCTGACAGCAGTACAGATGTATCATCTGATGACAGTTATAGTGACAGCACTGACTATAGCAGTGATGAGCAGCCTATAGCATCAAGTAAGAAGTCTAGGAGAAATGACAGGACTGACAGGAAGGATAGAGATAGAGATAGAGGGGATAGGACCACGAGTAGGAGGGATAGAGGGGATAGGGAGGATAGGGGAGAGAGGACTAAGGGAAGAGGTAATAAGAGGAAGGACAAGGACAGGTACGAGGATGAATCAGACGATATGGATGATCTAGATGAGTTGGCTGCGATGATGAACAGCATGAATGTGACTGGGGAAGAGACTGCATAATAATATGGTACAGTAGATAAATGAGAGCTATTACAGTAATAGCCTCCATACTATTGGGTATATCAGTAGCTGCTCTAGTTACTTACTGGATGCTAGAACGCATGAAGAACAGGACCATATTTAATCCCAAGACTAATGTCGTGTGGCTGCCCGCAGAGGGTATATACCACGATATATACTTCAAGAGCAGCAGTGGCAATACACTGAATGGATGGCTGTTCAATAGACACTACGGACGGCCCTGTATCCTATACTGTCACGGTAACTTCGGCAACATGTCCTATAGGAAGATCTTCGTAGATATAGCTGACATACTGAAGTGCAACATCTTCATGTTCGACTACTCAGGATATGGTTGTAGTACAGGCAGTCCATCTCTCTCTAATCTGAGGGAAGACTCCCTATCAGCCTTCGAATACCTGAGAGATAACTACTACAGAGATGAAGACATAATAGTATGGGGTAAGTCCCTTGGTGGGTACGCTGCCCTCACTATAGCAGCAGAGTATCCATCCATTAAGGGTGTACTCATCTGCTCCACATTCAGTACCTTCGACATGATCATAAATGACGAGGGAATGAAGGCAGTTGTCATGCGCTTCCTGATACGTAAGTTCACAGATAATGTACCCACTAATCAGGAGCTGATACGCAGCATATCTAAGGGTACAGTCCCCATCACCATAATGCACAGTATAGATGACGACTTCATACCCTACAGCAATGCCATAGATCTCAATAATAACTGCTCCGTTAAGTGCTCCTTCGTCCCCATCAAAGGAGGCCATGCATCTCCCTACATACCCCTAGAATCATTCGTCTCATCTCTACTCCATATAGGCATAACACTACCAGTACATGATGAAGAGACAGCTGCTGAACTACTAGACAGACTCCAGATAGAGCTCAGTAAACTCCCCCACATCAAGAGAATGCTGACACTATAACGCAGTTATAGTGGCTGCTAGTCTACTATAGTAGACGTCTGCTAGACCTTTAGGTCGTAGCTAGTCCGAGATATCGGACGTCTGCTGACACTATAACGTAGTGAGTGGTCTGCTTATACTGTGAGAGATAGAGAGTATAGACCTGAATACTGATGTATATATCAGACTGATATCATGATATATACAGAGCTGTATAGACTAGTAATTAGAGACAGTGCATTATATAGAGTGTACAGACTACTGAACAGTACTACTAATCAGACTACTGAATAGTGTTGGACTACAGATTGAACTGTCATGACACTTCGTGATAGCTCGGATGGAACAGCAGCACTTACTAGTCAGACTATTACTCTGTATACTGTACTGCAGCTATCATAGAGTAACTTACCAGTCTAAAGTAGAGAGCAGTATGAGTACTACATTCGTAACTAAGGCTAATGGTCAAGTTACTAGAGTGATTAATATGGCGGATGTCATGGCAGTTCTGAGAGATGCATATGGGTATGAGACCAACGAACTGTTAGTGAAATCAGGTCTAGAACTGCAGGTAGTTGACTTGATCAACAGACTGATAGAATATGGTGTAGATGTACATCCTGTACTAGATGCACTAAAGACAGCATATGTATACAGCACTATAGAACAGTTACTGTCAGCTGACAGATCTGTCGAGATTACAGAGCTGATACGTATACTATCACAGTACGGATTCCAGTAGAGTATCCTAAGTACATACTCCAGTGGATGAGGTGGTAGAGTGAGAGAGACTGACATATACTGTACAGTCGATCATCCACAGACTGATAACTGAATAGATGGGGGATAGAGATGAGACCGATCATGGTAAATGAGGAGGATAGAGATAGGACCGAAGTAGGATTAGAGAGTGCATCTGTACAGCATCTGTGTGGACATATTACCTATGGTAATATGTGGACTGTCGTACATTATAGTCTATAGAGAAAATGGCAGACTATATCGCTGGACTTATCGCTAACAGTACTGATGATAATGGCAGAGTTAACTATAGAGAAGTGGCAGATATAGTGATAGCTAATGGCAGAGCAGATGAGGTGATTGGACTGGTATCTGAAGACATAGACGTGAGGAAGGTACAGCATCAGCTTAAGACTAGACAGTTCTATAGCAATCCAGACCAGCATGAACTGAGTCAGTATGTGCAGAGTAAGTACGGTAACTATCCTCTAGAGTATGACTATAGAGACAGTCTACCTGATCCTACACTAGCTAACAGTATGACTTCTAGTGTACTATCTAATGTATTCAAGGTGAAGTACAACCAGATAGATAAGGTACTATTTGAGGGCTATGATAGAGTATATAGTCAGACTGCTATAGAGAATGCGTACTATGATTACAACGACTTTGAGCTGATAAAGTCAGACGATCCATTCTCCCTATTCATTGAGAGATATAGTAATGAGCTGTCTCTCTATGATCTACTGGCAAAACTAGACAGGGTGTACATAAGATCTAATGGAGATACTGCTGATGTACTGGTGGTCAAGTATCTTACTGTAGCTGAGAATGCTAAGTCAGACCAGATATCCCAGGATCAGATACAAGAACTGATAACTGATGTGCGTGACATTAACAGTAAGTTGACCGACTCTAATACAGGCAGAGTCAATAGAGTGATGATAGTCTCCTTCAATAGGCTGTCATCTAGTGCCAATATCACCATAAGCAACATGTCCTACTACACTGAGAAGAGAAAGTCTACAGTCATAGAGCACCGCATTGCCTATGAGCTATTCTACCATAATCAGCTCATCTACAACGTGCTTAAGTCTACATTCGTACCCAGACATGAACGCCTATCAGACGGAGAAGTACTAGAGCTGTTCAGTAGAACAGGCTGGACTAGAGATACGCTGCAAGGCATATCATATCAGGATCCTATAGTAATATACCAAGGCTTCAAGGTAGATGACGTCATCAAAATCTACAGGAAGAGCCACGTTAATACGGAGATAGCCAGATACAGTGTAGCATATAGAGTAGTCAGATCTACTCCACTCTTCATCTCTATTGATGACATCAAGCAGAACAGATTCATAGACATGCTAACTGAATGAATATTCAGTTCACTAGCACATAAGTGCGTCTGTTGACGGAGTAGACTCTGCTGTTAGTGCATGTATATACGCGTCTGTTCATGGAATAGACCTAGTATCAGTCTCTCTATCTGACCTGCAATACTACCACATTATACTAGTACTAGTATAATGTACTGATCTCTAGGTATCTACTGGTAAGCAGCTGTACATCTATAGCATTATAGTATAGACTACTCAGTATATCTATCCTACTGATCTCTAGATCATTCTATAGTACAGATGCACAGACTGAATACTAGTGCAGTATGGAGCTGATCAGACAGTACAGCTACTCTATCTACTAGTCTGAATACCAGTACTATTGCGTAGCTGATCTTCAGTACTGATACTGCGACTCTATATGTACTGTCTCATGACAGACTACTACATACTCCTCAGTCTATTAGAGTATAATACTAGGATCAGCTACTATACATATACTGAGCAGTCTATACTGTAATGCTATAGATGTACAGCTGCTTACTTATCATATGCATAAGGTAGTCAGCTGTCTAGGACTAAGAGAGCATCCGTATAGTGTACTATAGAAGACAGATTACTGTACTCATGACTGTACTACTAATCGATAGCGCATCTGTACTGTAGATTAGTATACTGATTAGTAGTACAGATCTGACTGTTAATATCGTACCATTCAGTGGCCCATCTCCTACTACTATGATCATATAACACTGTACATTATACCTGTGTCTAGTATAATGTGTGCAGCTGTACCGTCTACTGATCGATGGTATTGTCATTCTCTAGCAGTAGAGGACTCTTATCTAGTCTGTAGTCGTTGTCTATATCTAGTATTGGACCGTATATTTCGTCCAGTTCTTCGCCTGAGAGATAGCGGAAGCTGTCGTGGAATGCGTCCTCTGAGAACTGTATCAGCTGCATATGACAGAGCAGTAAGTATACGAACTCTGAGCAGCAGAACTCATACTTGTCCTGGTCATTAGTACTGTAGATGTCTCGTCTGTAGCCTATTCTAGATAGGAGGAAGTGACTGGTGAATGAGTAGTCGAAGCCTATATTGCAGCTGTCTATTCTATTGTACGCAGATAGTAGAGTCTCAGGACTGATCTCGTACTTACACTGCCTTACACAGAAGTAGCCATTGTAGTGTGCATATCTGTCCATGAACTTGTATATGCCTGGTCCTCCAGTAGACAGTCTGTTATCTCCGGGTGGAGTCAGCTCCATGAAGTACAGCGTACCGTCATGATCTCTATAGATTATACCTATGTGTGAGAACTCGATGTTGACGGTATTGTGCATCAGTCTGCCTAGATTATGGCTGATGAAGATGATATCTCCAGTATTCAACTGCTCTAATGGTACGCAGTCCCTCTCAATGAACTTGTACTTATACAGATTACGCATCAGTCCCACCACAGGTATGGTGCATATTCCTATTAGTGCCAATTCCATTTTATATGAGGGGCTAAAACATCCATATGGCTGAAGCGCTGACTAACAGATCAGATCCTGAGGAGGAGGACCTGTACTATGGATCAGAACCAGAGGAGGAGTACATAGACTATCTATCTGAGGAGGATGCAGAAGATGCTGATCTAGAGCAGGACAAGATCATTCATAATACTGTTACTGATGAGCAGGATGAGAGATACTACGATACATGGACTGACACTTACAGTGACTATCCTACTACCATCAGTCTAGAGGAAGTAGGAGATGTACATGATCCTAGATTCATATACACTGGAGCTAACTATGGAGACAGATATAGAGATGAAGTGCAGGATGCTACTCCACCATTCGAGGGAGAAGTGCCTGTACAGGTACTGTCTGGTAGAGGTAGAAGAGCAAGGACTGTACAACAGACTGTCGACGAAGAGAACGTGACTGATATGGCAGATTCCACTGTGAGCAATGATACACTAGTTGTACTTGAGACTCCTAGACCTATGTACAGTAGTAAGGATGTAGGCTACAGGAAGAGAGTTACACCTAATACTAATAGGAGAGGTAACAGAGCTAAGGATGCTCCGTATCAAGCTAAGTTATTGTCATCTGTACCCATAGCTCCAATAGAAGAAGTAGAGACTAGACCTCAGATCAGCAGTACTACGACAGTACCCTTAACTAGACTAGATCCGAAGATACTGCTGAGTAGAGATCCTAGGAAATGGTACAAGCTGCCGTACCTGAAGACAGAGCTGAATGCCACAGGTCTAGTCAACATACCACCGGAGACAAGTGACAGGAAGTATATCACGCATCTGGCACTATCTCTAATAGAGCAGTATAATGTACAGTACATTAATCCTCTCCAGCCATAAATATATGCCTATAGTAAATGAGTATCAGACAGAGACCACGTATTAGTACTACAGCAGATACTACGTACATCAGACCTGTCAGCATAGACGTACGAGATCAGAGCTCAATAGCTAACAGACTGTACGCTGCACTATACGGACAAGAGTATGCCTACATAGTGGCAGAAGGAGATGATGAAGTCTTCGGAGAGGGACCCTTAATCTACAGATATGATAACCAGGGCTATACCTACGATAACATGAGAGATCTCCAGGAGTATACCTATACAATTACAGAAGCTGACCTTCAAGACATATTACGCTAGGAGTGTAATAATATGTCTCATCTATAACCCCACCATTCAGTCTATCTACTAGGCACTATATCCTTGACAGATATACAGTCTGCTCCTCCAATGAGCAGCGATGCTACTCTATATCTGAACCCCTCATCAGTCTTCATCGTCTTACTCATCTTCTTATACTTCAGTCCCCGTATCTCAGCTATAGGTATACTCACTCTCTCCATGTTACTGCCTACCATAGTATAGAATACTACCTCATTATTCCCTTGACCGTCACACTGTACTATGATCTCCATCCTTTACTAATACCCACATTATACAGAGCAGATGTACTGTATATGTGAGGGCTGACCAATAGTACAGATACATATAGACAGGCTGTACTATTATACTGATGAGTGCACTGATTACTGAGACAGGCAGGACTATCTTCTAGTATAGATACAGTACTCAGTACAGAGTATTATATTAGTATAGGTGCTGTCTCATACTATATACAGACCACTGCACTGATTACTACGACAGATGTGCTGATATAGGGGACTGATCACTAGAATAGATGTACAGCTGAACACTCTATCAGGACTCAGACTACTATACTGATTACTAGGACAGATGGGTCTGTCCTCTAGTATAGATACAGTCTCATCATACTGTGCAGCAGTCCGTACTGAATACTAGACTATTCTATAGTATATGACAGCTGCACTACTCAATGGATACGCTTGAGATACTAGAGTACTATACGACAGTAGATAGATGTACATATAGTAGACAGCTGTAGTACTGAATGGATGTACTGTCTATAGCATATACTCAATGTATTCAGTACAGTTGTCTACTATATGTGCTGTAGAGATTAGATGCACTGTACTATACACGACGGATATACTGTACTATGGATCATATCAGTATATTAAGCTGATATGATTGGATGAATGACTACATAGAGTATACTGCAGTACTCTATACTGTTCTCTCTAGTATATAGATAGGCTCATTCACGTAGTCTAGTCTTCTATTACTGGACAGCTGTGGTACTATATCGTTACGGATTATGCGGTCTACTTGGTCCATGGTAGCTGCATCTATCTTAGGTACATAGAGTATATACTGGTAGTCTACTAGTTTACCTATGGAGCTGAGAGACATAGTGCTGTTGAATATGCCCAGATTGATTAGACCATCATTCTGGTAGATCAGTCTAGCAGTCTCCTCATCTAAGAAGTCATCATTATCTCTAGCAGTCTCGTATGGTATTACTGTAGCTACTACGGAGAGTGGATGGTATATAGTAGGCATATACACCTCATTGAACAGTACTGTTACTGCTACATCTCTACCAGTTACTGTAGACTTGAACTGGGATATAGAGTCTGTATTATAGTAGTCTCTAGTCAGTAGATATATACTAGGCACTCCTATGTTACGCATGACCTGTATACGAGTATCTATCTGTGCTATAGATGGCGGACTGTCACTCACTATCTGCACATCATCTCTTACTGTAGGAGACAGTATGTCGTGGATAGTAGGTGCATAGTAGTAAGGATACACATAGTCTCCATTAATGAAGGGAACTGTCATCTCAGACTGGGATACTGTACCAGTAGATGGAGGTGCAGCTGTTCCGTATGCTATGAATCTGAAGGACCACATCAATGCATCTATATAGTTAGAGACAGCATCTCCTACATTTATGTCTGTCAGCTCATACGTCTGAGGGACTAATCCCTCGATGAATATCTTCCTATAGTAGGCAGATTCTGGAGTAGTTATCTCCGCAGACTCTGCAGTATAGCCCATCATATTGACGTTCCACAGGTACCTAAAGAGTGACATATCTACCTCGTAATACTGCTTGAGCTGCTCTATGTTAGTCGTATCTAGATTACTAGGTACTGTACTTCTAGTAGTTGTGGTACCAGTCCTTCTATCCCTGAATGTACTCCTAGTAACGGTAATAGATCTCTTAGGTCTGACAGCATTGCTATAGATGAAGTCTTCTCTCAGTCTGTTCTGTGACAGATAGAGTATAGAGTCTACTTCATCTACTAACAGTCTGTTCAGAAGGTCCATGAATCTGTCCACATTCAGTCTCTTATTCTGGTCTATCAGCCTGTATGGTACATTAGTCGTAGAGGATCTGCTCATAGACAGATACGCTCTCTGCAGTCTACTTAGAGAGAATGATGCATCCTCCATTAGAGGAGTAGCTGGTACGAAGTCATTACCTAGCAGCATACATAAGAAGATGTAGTCATCGACAGTATAGCCCTCTTCTATGATGTGTCTGCGCATCAGTCCTATATCTACTGCACCTGTATCAGCCCTATACACCAGTATGTCAGGTACATCCTTAGCTAGAGTCATCAGTATTAAATCTCCATCTGACCCATAGATAACATGTCTCTTGTTGTAGTCCATCAGCTGATACAGTCCATAGGGAGTATTCAGTATCTTCTGTTCTCCTTCACCATGTCCTCTAGTATCTGCGTATATCAGTACAGTAGGAGAGTCTGCGAATGCAGCTACGAATCTAGTACGTAGAGCAGCTGTCAGATCTATCATGAAGTTAGTACCTGGAGTAAGAGCATTACTATTGAATACTGGACTAGTCTCTGCTACTGGTACTTCATTCTCTACGTCTTCAGTCTTCTCAGTCTCTGTATGATCTATACCTATACCAGGTCTCTTCTCATTATAGAGTGCCCTGTATCTCCTACTCTTCTGCTGATTGATCTTACCTAGAGTAGCTACTCCATCGTACGAGAGTATCAGTATATCGGACGGAAGCTGCTCATGTATATCCATGACTACTTCATAGACTCTCTCTATGTACTGCTCGAATAGCTGCTCAGGAGTCATATCCTGTATCTGATTACTGTCAGTCTCGTACTCACCATACTTGTAGATGTACTGTGCTTCTTCGTGGAGCAGACTGTTCATATCTACAGCTAATACTCCAAGCTGCTGCCCTTGTATCTCCTCTATAGGCCTGATCAGTCTCCCATTCAGCCTCACATTAAGAGGGCTGAGTATGTCCTTGAGAAAGCGAGGTATACCCATACTTTATATGGGAGTTAAAATGGACGTATTACTTGGAGAGAATATAGACATAGACAAGCTGCTATCAGGCAATAGATTGAGGTACAGCTATGGATCTATGGACTGTACTATAACTGCCCTTAATGATGACACTAATAGTATAAGACTGCAGAAGAGAGAGTCTAATATACTAGTAGAGGATGCTATAGTGACTATCGAGCATGGCAGAGTGAGATTCACTGGAGTACATCGTGTAGTCAGACCTAACTGTATATATAATATAGTCTACACTACAGATGGGAGAATAGCTACAGTCAGTCTCACCATGGATACCAACGTTATCTCCATCAATAATATGGGCAGTACCCTGTCTATAATGGAAGAGGGAGGACTAGATGTAACTAATGATGATGACTATAGGAGAGCATTCTCTGTAATAGCACAGTATGAGCGTAGACGTCTAATAGATATAGTGGAGCTGATAGGCAGACTGTATATAACTGCTAATGGTATCAGCCCATAGATAGAGCTATAATGTGTAGTCATATAAAATGCGACGACGCTGTTATATGACTAGTGTAGAGAAGTGGCTGTTCTCACTGCTAGCGGGTACTGTTGGATTCATACTCTTCTCTCCAGCTATGATGGATCTGTACATCAAGCTGTTCGGTAGAAAGATGCATAAGGAGACTGCTATGGCAATAGGCATGATCATCTCCTTCGTCATCGTAGTACTAGTGTACAGATATGTACTCTCCTAAAATGGACGATAGACTCAAGACAGCACCCTACCAGAAGAGCATCTGGTCTACTAATGGAGCCTCCATTCAGACTAGACAGCATCTGCAGGAAGTAGACAGTACCATCCTATCCATAATCAAGGCCAAAGGTGGAGTACAGAACATGCCCATGGAGACATTCTTACCAGTCACTGTAGGCATATCATCGTCATCCTCCACAGATAACAGTACAGTACAGACTGACTACGAGACTGAGAACAAGGAGATGATGAAGGCTCTAGGATACACTGTAGACTGATGACAGTACTGGATATACATATTATAGGTGTATAGACTGTAATATGTGTAAGGAGCTGTGCAATGTATAGACTCCCTATACTATAAGTCAGCATGGACCTGTGCTGATGATCAGACTATCTATCTGTACTACGAGTATGTCCGGTAGATAGAGCAGCTGTCCTATACTCTATATACTAGTCTGAGTAGTCTGTTCACTCCATCGTATCCATATATTAATATGTGCTGACTACACTGCAGTACATCTCCTCTATCTACTCTATATACTTGACTCTCTATTGTACAGAGATACTGTAGTCATAGTACTGTGCAGATATATCTATAGTGTGTAGTCCAGTGTTCAGTCTGTACTTACTGACAGTATTAGTAGTGCCGTCTGCCTCTAGTACTGTACCATTATCCTTGAGAGTGTACTGATCTATGCAGTCTATAGCGAGTAGTATTGGTACTGTACAGTATATCAGTATAGAGTGAGCAGACTGCTTACTAGAGAAGTAGTGGTCCTGTATGTCCATATTCTCTAGGTATATGGCCCTGAGTCCTGGATAGTTGTGTAGGTAGTTACTGAATCTGGACCACTTAGTACCAATGAACAGTGCTGCTCTTCTGCAGATAGTGAAGTCTAGTAATGAGTCTATTACTCTGCCCTCTGGACAGCTCTTGTCAGTATACTGTCTACAGTTCCTTGATGTAATCACTGGACTGTCACTTAGAAGATAGCTGTAAGTATGCTGTCCTCTATCTAGATGAGTAGCTACGTATGGTCTCTTATCTCCTAGTAGTCTGATCAGCTTACTGTACTTGTCAGCTACAGACTGTCCATAGGTATGCTCATTGATACTGCTCATATATTCTAGCATATCATCCTCCAGTCTGAGCTGTATACTGATGTAGTCTGTCAGCTTCAACTCATCTACAGCCTTATCGACAGTCTTACTGATAGCAGGTACAGCATCTATAGCATTGATTACTGTACTGAATGTGGTACTGAACTTAGGATGGTTGCTGTGCCATTCATCGGAAGTGAGAGGACTACCTATGTAGACACCTTCACTATCTTCGTGGTACAGTTCGTACATATACTCTATGTATCTATCCGGAGTATATCCATGAGTGAAGTCCTTAATAGTGCTGTCAGGTACTGCCTTCAGTCTGTTACTGTATGCACTGTTATCTGCGACAGATATGACCTTGGTCCTTATACCATTCTCATACAGTCTATGGTTCAGCTTGTCTATATCTAGTATACTCTGTACAGCTACTATCTTACTGTTATCAGACTGACTGTACATATAGTCTAGGACTACATTCCTAGCAGTATAGTGGCCCAGTATGATGGCAGTGACTAGACAGTTCAGCTGCTTACCTATACTATTAGGAGTACAGTTGAAGGATACTGTCAGGTATCTAGTACCAGTATCTCTGTAGATCAGTCTTATCTGCTGTCTACCTATCTGCTTATAGTGCCAGTCTGCAGTACTGTCTCTCAATCCACTCCTGTACAGGTCTCTATTACTCAGTACGTAGGAGATAGGGTCCCACTTCTGTACAGCATCCTGTACTCTATTGTCTGTGAACAGTACCTCATATGGATTGATCTTCAGCTCATCCACTTGAGAGAGATCAGCTACTATACTGGAGAGTAGATGACCAGACATACTGCCTACATCATACTTGTTCTGTATTAGGGAGACGCATCTGTAAGCAGCATCATCCTGATCTCTAACTAGATTCATAGCTGTCTTAGTCATGATGAAGGGATAGTTGATGAAGGTACCTCCCTGTCTATTAACAGGATGGGATCCTAGCATCTGCACCTTCATAGCAGCTCTAACCTGCTCATAGTACTGTACCCATCTCTTATCAGTCACGTATCTGGGATAAACTGGTCCATAGACAGTACTGTCTAGATAGACGAATCTGTCATACTTATCCATATTGATCCTGGACCTGTAGTCATCCTCTTCAGCTCTCACGAACATGAACTCCACATCATCATGGCTGTATACACCATGATCCATGAAGTACTCGTACTTGTAGTTCTCATCATACACCCTGTAGATGACTAGATACTTCATCGCTTTACTTATGGTCCCTATTAAGGTAAAAATGGCCGCATTACCAGAGGACTACAGCCCCATCTACTTCAGGCACTCACAGATAGTTAAGGCTCATGATCTAATAGACAGCCACTACAGCTCCCAGTCAGATAGAGATAAGTACAGACGCATACTGCAGAACAGTATGGATACTATGGTCAGTAACGCCCGCATTATGTACGACATGATTAAGAGTAAGACAGAAGAGCTGAAGAATATAGTACCTGAGAAGCTAGGGCATACATCATCTATAGACTTCAGTAGCACTGACCATCAACAGACCGTAGACTGTATAGTAGAGCAGTTCTATATACATGCTCCTACTGCATTACAGTTCTTCACGTCAGATACTGTACTAATAGAAGCATGGAATATACTCTGCTCTGATATAGGACGCAGATACTGATACTATATAGATCAGTGCATCATACCAGATGCAGTGCACTTAGTGACTGGTATTAGTTATCATTCATAGTCTCTACCTAGCAGTATATCAGCTGTAATACTGTACTGATATACTGCATCCTAGTACTATAGCAGCTGCAATACCTGTACTGATAGATCAGACTGCATCCTATTATAGATTGCAGCTATAATACTGTACTCATATGCTGATAGATCAGACCACATTCTAGTATTATAGCAGCTGCAATACTGCAGTGATGTACTGGCAGATCAAACCTAGACTACAGATCAATTCGCTGTAGTATGGCAGCTGTAATACTACTCTAATAGACTAGTCTGTACTTAAGGGAGTAGCACTGTAAATGAGAGTATTGGTATATGGATATAAGGGCTGGATAGGCAGCTACTTCTGTGAGAAGATAGAGCAGCATTACCCGGATGATGAGCTGATCTATCCTAAGAATGAGAGAGTGGAGGATTACACTGTAGTTAGAGAGGAGATAGCAGCTATTAAGCCTGATAGAGTACTCTGCTTCATTGGTAGGACTAGTGGTCCAGGCTGTAATACTATAGACTACTTGGAGGATAAACTGTCCATTAACGTGAGAGATAATCTCTATGCTCCGCTCATACTCATGAAGGTATGCTCTGATCTGAAGATACATCTAATGTACATGGGTACAGGCTGTATATTCCACTATTCGGAGGATGAGTCTGGACCAGATACTACACCTCTATCAGTAGATGCAGAGCCTAACTTCGATGGCAGTCAGTACTCACTAATCAAGGGTTACACTGACCGTATCAGTAGAATGTACAGCGACTCTGTACTGAATGTCAGGATTAGGATGCCCATCACAGAGTGGGATGAGCCCAAGAACTTCATCAGTAAGATAGCCTCATACTCTAAGATAGAGAGTAAGGTCAATAGCATGACCTATCTACCAGAATTATGGCAGTATCTGTACGAGGATGTGAGAAGAGGAAGGACGGGCACTGTCAACTTAGTCAATAGTACAGCTGCTACTCATGAACAGATACTCTCTCTATATAAGCAGTATGTGAAAGCTGATCACGACTATGAGCTAGTGACAGACTCATCTGTACTAGGGCTCAAGTCTAAGAGATCTAACAATATACTGCAGTCATCATACCCAGACAGTCTACCACTACTAGACTGTATAAGTACACTGTTCAAGAACGGCTTCAATAAGAGATAGTCCCTAGATACTACATTATACCCTTCATCATTAGTATAATGTACAGCTGAATGAACTGACTCCGTAGTACAGATAACAGTCTGTGTAATAGGACAGTCTGTACAGATTAGTAGACTGATGACTGCACAGATGACAGTCTGTACATTAGGTCTAATGTGCAGTCTGTATACCATGTCTAATATGTAGCTGATTAGCGGTACAGATTAATGGTCTGACTCGTAGCACAGATAGTAGTATATATACTGACAGTCATGCAGTCTGTGTATAGGACAGTTCTCTATCTGATTGGCGACATGATGACTGCACAGATGATTGTATACTAGGTCTAGTATGCAGTTCTGTAGCTGCAGTACTACTGAATGGGTTGACTTATAGTATATGATTAATGAGCTGATTACTGTACAGATGACAGTCTGTATATCAGAGCTAGTACATGGTCTCTATACTGGTCTAGTGTGTAGCTGATTAATGGACTGATTACTGTACAGATGACAGACCGTATACCTGGTATAATATGCAGTCTGTATACACTAGTACATGGTCTCTATACTAGACTCAGTATGCAGTCTGTATACTGGGACTGGCAGTATAGATAGCTGTCCTAATATATGACAGCATAGTAAATGTCAGGTTATTGCTGCGATTGTAACGCGTATAAGTGCAGATGTAAGAGGATTACTATAGATGAGGTTATAGCTGATATGGACTGTAGACTTGAGAGACTAGAGAAGCTGCTCTGTAAGACGGGTACAGGAGATAGATGCCTTGAGATAATAACGTCAGTGGAGATGCCATTCGAGGTAGATGGTGCAGTAGTTGGAGCTGCATTCACAGTCAGTGGAGATGTAGGCTATACTGTCTATGCGTATCAGCCTAAGCTGCCCGTGCTCAATACATGTAATGATATCTGCGGTAATCCCTATGGCAGTATCTATAACAGCTGGGGAGAAGTCAGTAACAGTACTGTACTGAATGGAGTGACAGTATCTGGTACTATACCCATATCATTAGGTAGTACAGTGCCTGTAGTATCTAATGAGCCATTAGTGAGGAGTCTGTGTGGTATAACAGAGATCATACTGGAGAATATCACTATAACTAGGCCTGTGATAGATGAGACTCCTCCCTCACCAGTAGATGTAGTTATAGGCAGAGTACCTCCAATAGCTAGACCAGTCAATACTAGAGTGGCAGTACTGTACGATAGAGAGGCAGGTATCAACTACCTAGGCTTTCCTAATGATCCTACCACCAATAGTATAGGCAATATCATCAATAGAATAGAGCTGGTAGTATCTGTATCAGGCCGTATCATCCTAAGGATTACCTTCAGATATCCGCAGACTGCTCCACTGCATCCTAGCTATACCAGTACCACTAGTGTGTCAGTTCGCTACAATATAAGCCAACCTAATACTCCAATGATATGATGACTGTCTCTATCATCAGTCAGTATGAGCTATCTACGGAGAGAGGGACAGACTGAACTCTCTCACTCCCATTATAGTATATCAGCTGTCATATATACCCTTGAGTGAATGCAGATATTATATAGTATACATATAATATCTCTACTTGTATACATCACACATACGAATGATCTACTTATGGTGCTGGTGCATCTCTAAGTCTGACTACAGTGAAGGTTAGGTCAGTGAAGGTAACATCTGTTAATCCTTGGAATACAGTAGTTAACGATCCAGCAGTGAAGTTCACCTGTACGGTTGCATTTCCACTAAGTGGTAGTGTTCTGCTTGCATGTAGATTACCTGATGGCTCTAAGACTAACGTGATATCTACGGGATCGATAGGGAAGTTCAGTGTAGATCCGAAGTCAGCTGATGCAACTACAATTCCATCAACTACTATATCGAGTGATGGTGGAGTTAATGCTCCTGTTGCTACTGGAGTTATAGCGATTCCAGTAAGATCACCTACATCATAGTTAGCAGATACTGCGAGTAGATATACTCCATCTGCATCAGGTATCTCAAATGTACCATCTCCATTATCTGTTACTCCATCAGATGCATCGACAGTCCAGCCTACTATAGGTTCTGATCCAAGAGGAATAGCTACAGTATTAGTCTCAATATTTGCACCTAAGAGAGGTGTGAGGAGAGCCGCTGGACCTGTAGGTCCAGTAGGTCCTGTATCTCCAGTGAATCCTTGTGGCCCAGCTTCACCTGTATCTCCTTGAGGTCCCGTAGGTCCTTCTGGTCCTGTATCTCCTTGAGGTCCCGTAGGTCCTTCTGGTCCTGTATCTCCTTGAGGTCCTTGTGGTCCAGCTTCACCTGTATCTCCTTGTGGTCCTTGAGGTCCATCAGCTCCAGTGAATCCTTGTGGTCCAGCTTCACCTGTATCTCCTTGAGGTCCCGTAGGTCCAGCTTCACCTGTATCTCCTTGAGGTCCTTGTGGTCCAGCTTCACCTGTATCTCCTTGTGGTCCTTGAGGTCCATCAGCTCCAGTGAATCCTTGTGGTCCTTCTGGTCCTGTATCTCCTTGAGGTCCCGTAGGTCCAGCTTCACCTGTATCTCCTTGTGGTCCTTGAGGTCCATCAGCTCCAGTGAAGCCTTGTGGACCAGCCTCGCCTACATCTCCTTGAGGTCCTGTGGGTCCTGTGGGTCCATCAGCTCCAGTGAAGCCTTGTGGTCCTTCGGGACCTGGAGGTCCTAACGGTCCGGGTGGTCCAGGCGGCCCCTCTGGTCCTGGTGGACCCGGAGGACCTTCAGGTCCAGTGAATCCTGTAGCACCAGCTACACCTTGAGCACCCTGTGGGCCTTGAGGGCCTTGAGGGCCTTCAACTCCGTCTATAGTACTTAAGTATTCATCCACTATATTCTCGATCTCTGAGCGTGGTAGAAGAGCAAGCTCTACATCTATCACTTCAGTGTTTGGGTCGTCGATGATGTGTTCCTGTTTGATGAATGACATGTCGTTTGAATGGTGTACATAAAATATTGCGCGAGTACGCAATATACAGTACATCTGATCCCGTATAGCATTCTGACAGTGTAGCAGCGTATCCATATCTGTACAATATAGAGTGCAGCATAACTTCCCACTATACATCATGATATATGTCACATCTGCCCTACATATATCTCTCCCATCTGCAGTATATAATACAGCTTCATAATCTCTAGTCAACGTATCCTAGTCCTAGTCCTATCAGTAGTCTATCTATATGCAGTCTGAGTTATACATCCAGTCTGTACTCCTAATCCTAGTCTTATTCAGTAGTCCCCCATATATGAAGTCTGTACTATAGTATAGAATGATAGCTCGATCTGATACTGTCTTCTGTCCTACATCTACTGAGCAGCTCGATCTCTTACTCTATCATATCAGACTACTGATATACTGATATGATCTATATAGTGCTGCTGATTATGCAGTCACTCTCTCCTGTTATATGAACTGTATTCCTACTGGATTACGCGGGGCATTAGTGCCAGAGATCCTCTCCTGGAAGGCTATCTGATAGCGTCTACCAATCAGTTCATCCTTCTGTTGCAGCCACTGTCTTCTAGTCTCATGACTGCCCTTAGGTACTACATCTGTGACTATATTGAGTGAGTCCTTGATTCTGAAGATGGCTAGATCAGAGTGACTACCTACGCCAGATACTACATCTATTATGGTACCCTCGTCAGTCTGTAGAGGCTTAACCTTGAGTATGTTGTTGGATCTGCCTGGACTATAGGGAGCAGTCATCTTCCTGATCATGACGCCTTCGTAGCCTTCAGAGAGAGCTTCAGTGTAGATGCTGTCAATCTCCTCCCTACTATTTGCAGTATAGGTGGGGACTAGAGTCAGGTACTTGTATCTGTCAGTCCACAGTCCACTATCTGGAGGAGACTCTATCAGTAGCAGATCCTCCAACATCTCTAGTCGTTGACTGTACTGTAGATCACCAGTATCTATCAGGTCGAATATGTGCGCTTCTACCTTACAGTTCTCTGGGTGTATCTCCTTAGTACTCTTGATTATACTGGACAACTGCTGGAAGGTATAGCCATGGATATACAGCTCTCCATCGACTATATAGCCAGTAGGCAGTTCGGATAGTAGCTGCTTCAGCTCTGTACGCAGATGATTCAGATGCACGAACTCATTGTTAACTCTAGACCTGATAACTACTCTATCCTGATCATCATCCAGTAGTGCAGTGAATCTCATACCATCCAGCTTATACTGTACATAGACGGGGTACTGTATAGCTGTATTAGACTTGAGCTGATTAGCCAGCATTACTATGTTCTTCTTAGCATCAAAGCTGACTGCAGTGTCCAGTCTGTACCTCTTCTTCAGCTGATCACTCCACTTCTTCTTGGCCTCCTGATAGCCCTGTTGATAGACAGACTTCCTGCCCTTACACTCTATCTCCTTATAGTATACCTGCAGTTCTCCACCCAGCTGTCCATACTCTACCACTAGAGAGTGTCCATCACAGCCTATCCTATATACCAAGTACTTACCCATCTGACTGATATGATTAGCATATAGTGTAGGCAGTACGAATGGATAGTCAATGCTGTTGCTCTTATTGTCATACTGCTCTATGAACTGCTCATCCAGTGCAGTATACTGATCATTGAATACACTAGACTTACTCTGCTCCTTATCTATAGTACCTATCACAGGCTCTATATACTGGTCAGTCTCCTCAATGATAAACTCCATATTTATCTAGGGTATATACCTTACGATCAGTACCTTCAGCCCCCAGTACAGATCAGCTGCAGTAACTAGGACTCATACTCGGACTTCTACTCCAGATCTGATTTCTCACTTCAGACTGAGAATGACAGCATGGACCTAGACCCCTATTAATAGAAGAGTAGTCTGCCTCTATGAGGCAGCAGTAGCTGTATACAGCTACGTCGTCCAGGGGATAAGACTGACTTACAGAATGAGCAGATTCATCCGTATATAAGGTCCATATAACAGTGCTGTTACTAGGGCTTATACCTCTATTAGTATCTGCACTCTCGTAATAATCCGATTTCTACATCTGACTGATATCTGGAGCTGAAGGTACTGTCTTCAGATTCTAGTCCGGGCATAAGTCACTAGTATTGATCAGCTGCATTACATCGGGCCTAGAGACCTGTGAGAAATAGTAGTCAGCTATGAAATGTGCGATAGGATACCTAGAGACTATCCACTGGTAGTAGAGGGACAGTATGCATATGTGAGGGATGATGGTGTGATAGATAGATCTGCTATAGTAGCTGATGTATGGGACATATTCCCTATGGCTGACAGTCTGAGGAACAGTAATGAGAGAGAGGCTGTCATAGGGACTGACTACAGTAGGAGACCATACAATGCTACTATAAGTGGAGTGCTGTGGAGAGAGGGTAACTCTCCTAATGGTGATATAGTGAAGCTGTACTTCAGGGACTTCAGACCAGACGGACTACCTGAGTGGAATAATGTACTGACTATACCTAGTATGAGTGGTGAATACAGGACTGGAGTCAATATGACAGTCACTGGAGTGAATCTGTTCGGTCTATCGTATGCTGACAGACTGTTCGCCTGCATGTTAGATACATGTACTCTAGAAGAAGCACTGGATGGAGACGGACTGCCCAGCATTAGGTGTAGAGATTACTTCGTGAATCAGGTGAATGACAGTACTCAGGATCAGATAGCCATCAGTAAGTTCTGTGACAGACCTGATCCAGATGGAATCTGCATAGACCTCTGTAGTAAGACTAGAGATACTGTAGAGCAGTGTCAGTCTATACTCTATACTAGATGTAGTAATCTGCAGTATGCTATGGATAATCCCGATATATGTGGCTGTCACATGCCCATATCTGTATATAGAAACTTCATAGCTAGATTAAGAGAGAACATCAATAAGCTAGACGATAGGTACGCAGCTGTCAAGTCCATACTGTCTGTAGTAGACTATGATCCTGCTAATCCACAGTGCTTCTATCCAGCCTGTATAACTTCTCAGTATAAGGGTATACATGGAGACAGTACAGTCTGTCCAGACTATACAGTCTGCTTCCAAGGTATAGATCTTAGTGCAGACATCATAGAAGATACACAGCTGAATCTCCTCAATGAGTGTCTGATAGATAGGCAGATTATCCCTGGTACTCCATCTCCAGGACAGCCCACTACACCTCAACGACCAGCTCCTAGACCGGGTAATGGTACAGTTACTCCTGCTCCTAGGCCTAATACTGGTAAGGGTAAGGGCAAGGATAAGAACAGTACTATTACATGGGTAGCTATAGGTGGAGGTATACTGCTACTAGTTGTAGTGATAGCTATAGCTGTCAGTGTAAGTAAGAAGGGCAGTAAGAAGTAGACTGTCATAATACATAGAGTATTATGACTCATAGTATGAATGAATACAGTGTGAGGACTCGGACTGTACTCTTAATAGAATAGACAGCTCAATCAGTACTCTTGATCTAGTAGCGGTCCGAGCTGTACTGTATAGCTGATCAGTTCTATATACTGACTAATATACCAGTAGTATGACTAATAGTACGAGTGTACAGTCAGTATTATAACACTGTACTAAAGATATGATACCTACTACACGAAGAAGACGTAATAGACAGATAACTAGTATACGCAGAGAGGAGGTGTCACCTATCATCTATGGAGGTAGTACTGACAGATCTACTAATCCTAGTAGAGTGAGAGGAGAAGTCATAGAGAATACTGAGGGAGAGGAGGTGATAGTGCAGCTGCCTATTGAATCAACTGATCCTAGATCTACACGAGCTAGTACAGTACTGTCCCCAGATACTACAAGGACTACAGATACTACGAGGACTACAGATACTACGAGGACTACAGATACTACAAGGACTAGAGGTAGAGGCAGAGGTACTACCACTAGCACAACAAGCATAAGGACTAGAGGTACTACAAGGACTAGAGGAGGAGGAAGAGGTGGGAGTCGTGGTAGAGATGTGAGGAGTACAGTGCAGCTGTCTCCACTAACTGATGTAGAGACTGACTTCTCACAGTATCTGCCTATCGGTACTAATGTAGAGGTAGAGTGTAAGTTCGGACTGGGTAGAAGTACAGGCTTTACCACTAGAGTCAGTACCACTATACTGCCAGTAGATCAGGCTGCTCTCACTGAGACTATCAGTAGAGACTACATCTGGAATCAGTCTACATCTAGGAGTATAAGGAGTACAGGCAGTAGAGTATACAGGAAGGAGACTCGACTGTTCAGAGAATATTCAGTATCTCCTACTACTGAAGATATAGATATAAGCAGACAGTTCACTGCTAAGGTGACAGCTGCATCTGAGGTAGATGTGACTGATGTATCTGCTGAACAGGTCATTAGTAATGCTACTCTGATCAGGGATAAGACCAGGTATAGTGCAGAGTATAGAGGGACAGTACTGTCCCTGACTTACGTAGTAACTACCCGTATCAATACTACAGGAGGTAATCCTAATACTACAGAGATAGAGGTGGAGGCTCTACCTGGTACTGGTATGGATCAATTCATGGCTGTAGTACAGGAGATGGCTGACAGACTCATGGAGTGGCAGTCTGCTATGAATCTATATCAGCTAGCTATGGATCCACAGAGTAACAGACCTACTATCTACACTCCATTCAGAGGTACTATGCCTATAGCATTCAGGCCCTCATACAGTCTAGAAGGATACTCTGTCAAGCATAAGATGGATGGAGACAGAGTGAATGCAGTAGTACTTAATGGAAGAGTCTACTTCATGACCAGAGCAGATGGACTACAGTTCACAGATATAACTACAGCTGATACCGGGCAGTATGTAGTAGATGGTGAGTGGATAGATGCGTATGTGATAGAGGAAGATGACAGTCTGACTCTACTAGAGGATAAGCATCTGATAGTATTCGATATGATGTACGACTCTAGAGTAGGCAGTCTGCTACAGACCCCATATACTGATAGGTACAGTAGACTAGAAGAGTGGGTTAACAGTACTAAGTTACAGGGTACTGAACTGGTACTCAGTCCCCTAATGAGACCGGCAGATGTAGATATAGTAGACGATACACAGTCTGATGGTACTGTAAGATCAGTATGGATAAGAGATGATGAAGTACTCTACTATACAGACGGACTGATACTACAGCTGTACGATAGTCCCTACGTTACAGGTACTGATACTAGACAGTATAAGTGGAAGGAAGAGGACAGCATAACTGTAGACTTCAGACCTAGAATATCTGGGGATAAGGTAGAGCTATTAGTCAGTACTCCTCTAGGAGAAGTAGCTGCTACCACTACTCCACTAGACAGTATACCTACTGACTACGATCTCAGAAGCCATATAGATAGAGGTACAGTCTGTGAATTCGGCTATGATAAGCAGAGTAGTAGATGGCTGTTCCACAGACTGAGGACAGACAAGACCAGTCCCAACTTCATAACGATAGCCTTCGATAACATGGAGTCTGCTATCAGTGCCATCAACACTGACGAGATGCTAGATCTGCTACACTCATTACAGACTTAGATGAGACTACACACATAGTATATGACTGACTAGAGTATATATAGTCATATACTACTCTCACAGTAGAGATAGCTGCATACTATACTGCTTAATAATAGATGTAGTGGACAGTCTGTACCATGAGTCAGTCCGTGCTATAGATCAGTCTGTCCATCTGTATTATATATCAGTCTGTCCGTACTATGAGTCAGTCCTTACTATAGATCAGTCTGTCCATCTGTACTATAGGTCAGTCCGTACTATGAGTCAGTCCTTACTATAGATCACACTATCCATCTGTATTATAGATCAGTCTGTCCGTACTATAAGTAAGTCCGTGCTATAGATCAGTCTGTCATCTTACTGTAGTCAAGTCAGTCCATCTGTATTATAGATCAGTCTGTCCATCTGTACTATAGGTCAGTCTGTATCATGAGTCTGTCCATCTATACTGCATATATCAGTCTGTCTGTACTAATCTGAGTTACTATAGTATAGGGCTATTCTCGCAGCTGAATATGCGTAGTGGGACTACACTGATCAGTAGATAGACAGTAAGGAGATTGGTACAGTATACTGTATATTAAAGATGTTCGTTGACGTACCATTCGAGAGCTACAAGATAGCGAGTACAGCCTTCATGTTCATCATCAATGACAATATGAATATAGACCTATTGTTCCCTATACTGTACATTAAGAGGCATCCTACTGAGCAGTGCAGAGACTATATACTAGGAGCTAAGTACAGGAATTATACTAGAGGTACAGTGAGTAAGAAGGGCTATATGAAGAACACTATACTAGCAGAGATGTATACTGATAGGAAGCTGTCCATCAAGATCAACCTCAATAAGATACACGTCTGTGGTACTAAGTCTATTGAGGATGCTAGGTATGCTGCACAGATTATAGTGGACCATATTAACGATGCATATGCGTATCTCAGGGCAGTTCATAACGATACTGATAAGTGGCTGTCCGTAGTCGACAAGTACATAGCTGGAGAGCAGATACCAGACTGTGACTCTATACTGATGAAGTATCTTAAGGGACAGGAGTCTGACTACAAGGACGTAGCAGTATATGGTACTTCAGATGTAGAGATACTGAGAGCGCAGCTGCATAGAATAGCAGATGTGACCAACATACCAGCAGACATATGGATAGTAGAGCAGAAGATCAACATGCTGAACTACAACTACAATGTGGTCAACAATCTGCAGGGTAGAGAGGATCTGCTCCCTAGTAGAATCACTATCATACAGTCACTACTTGACGTACCTCATATCGTAATAGAAGCAGACAACAGACTGAAGCAGAACATAGTACTGACTATAGATGTACCTGCAGACGATGGTACACTAGATAGACAGAAGTTCATCATCCACAGGAACGGTAAGATAGCGCACTCAGGCCACAGTATTGATATGATGAAGAGAGGCTATCAGCTACTAATGAGTAGACTGTCCACCATAGACTACAGTAAGCAGTCTAATAGTAAGATGAAGCTGTCCACTATACTCAAGGAATACAGAGTAGAGGACAGTACCACTGATGATCTAGCGAAGAATGTAGAGCAGCTCACCATCTAAGCGACACTCATTACACATATTACGCCCGTAATATGTATACTATGTAGAGTACAGACAGTCGAACAGTACTGGAGAACAGACTCCATATGCTGCCTCAATTCTACAGAACAGACTGTGCATTAGATGTAGAGAACAGACTGCTATCTGTACTGATAATCGGACTGCAGACTCTAGTGCTCATGTCAGTACTACTATAGTCATATATTACGGTGTATGTGTAATATATGTACAGTGCTCTATATATATCTACTCTATCTGTTCTAGTCTACTGTTGATGAGGTGATTGTCTATATCTATGTGATACGATGGCATAGACTGTACAGATATATGTTCCTCAAGACTGTAGTTAGGTAGTATCTGTAGCTGTATCTTGTCAGATGAGCTGTATATTCTCAGCTCTACTATAGGTACTATGCTGCCGTAATCACCATCGTAGTGGATTATGCCGTCTACATCGGACGGAAAACAAGGGTACCTCTGTGGTCTGCAGTCTCTTACCACTACAGATTCTAGTAGTGTATATCTGACATGAAGATAGGTTGAATAGTGCTTATCGTAGCTACCAGGTCCAACTATATACTTATATAGTAAGCCTCTGTCTACGATGTATCCTCTGACACGATCATCTATATATGGCTGTTCTGGAGCAGTATCCTCATTGAAGTCATTAGTTAAGGGACTGTTACGCAGCAGTAATCCGTACAGTACTGTACCTTCCTTGAGTCTATACTTGGGATACTGTTCTAGATACGGAGGAATCAGTGCTGGGTTTAATGGTAGAGTCATAGGGATATTGAGTATAGCTTTATTATAGCAGATTTAAGCATCTGTCCCTCATCTGCACGTATATCTTCAGTCCAGTCATCTAGAGACTGATAGGTACTGTACTCAGGAGCAGTATCTGCTGTCAGCTGTAATAGCTGGTGAGTATTCCTGTACAGTATCAGTTCTAGTGGTCCATTCATCCACGATCTACAGAGCACTCCGTCTAATAGATCAGTCCTGAATAGTAGACTAATATACAGTCTGC
>Ga0180220_1000502_pt1 | contig 42133 bp, 33 predicted proteins | sample eDN5th37CBELigBY_FD_151335 | JGI IMG/M metagenome (GOLD analysis project Ga0180220, IMG submission 151335) | Enriched backyard soil microbial communities from Emeryville, California, USA - eDNA 5th pass 37_C BE-Lig BY (version 2) (version 2) | ecosystem: Environmental > Terrestrial > Soil >... | reverse complement strand
GCGGCGGCGGGGGCACCGGCGGGACCGGCGCGACGGGTGGATCCGGCGGCAGTGGCGGTTCCGGCGGGAGCGGCGGCAGCGGGGGGACGGGCGGCCCGAAGGGCCCGTGCGACGGCGCCATCTGCGGCGAGGGCGAGGTCTGCACCGTGGTGGACGGGGAGCCGGTCTGCGGCTGCACGACCGACCCCGACTCCTGCCTCCCCTACGGGACCACCTGCCAGGCCGGCGCCTGCGTCGATCGCCCGGAGCGGATCCGGGAGTTCGGCGCCTGCGACACGCCGGGGGAGGAGAGCCCCGACGGTCGCTTCCTCTGCCTCATCGTGGTGGACGGAGGCCCGTCCGGCTGGATCCGTCGCTGCGACGACTCGTCGGAGTGCGTGGCGGCCGACACCTACTGCGACACCACGGTGTTCGACGTCTTCGGCTCCGGGGTCTGCACGTTCAACTACTGCGGGAACTCGGCCATCAACCCTGCGACCGAGGAGTCGGTGAACGGCACGATCTGGGGCGTCTGCGATCCCGACACCCAGTACCCGGACAACCCCCTTTCGTCGGCGCCGAAGGGCGCGTGCATGGTGGGCGGCGACTTCGAGGGGCTGGCCTGGCTGTGCCGGGCAGGCGGCTCGCGTCCCATCGGGAGCGCCTGCACGTGGAACGCCGCCCGGGGATCCACCCAGCACTGCGTGCGCGGGTCGTTCTGCCTGGTGGAGCGGCCGCAGCGGCTGGACTGCACCTCCGACGCGGACTGCGCCTCGACGCAGGTCTGCAAGGCCGGCTTCTGCGCCGATCGCGGCTGTGAGACCGACGCGCACTGCGGCACCGAGGGCTTCTGCGACGAGGCTACGGGCTTCTGCATGCCGTACGGCACGTGCACGGCCTCGTGCAACGCGGGGGCCGACCCGGACACGCCGCCGTTCGGCCGATGCCCCGGTGCCTCCGGCGTGTGCTGGGGGCTGGTCGCCTCGGGGAGGCATCCCCACGCGACGGGCTACTGCGGTTCCGTGGGCTGCAACCTGCTGGGCGGGCCCGGCGAGTGCCCCAGCGTGGACGGTCGCCCCGGGATGTGCCGCTACAGCGGCTGGGCGAAGGGCCGCGGCCTGATGGGGCAGTGCGGCGTCCGGCCCGGCGTGGTGGCCCGCGTCGGCGAGAACTGCGACGAGCTCGAGTGCGAGCAGGGCTCCCTCTGCGTCGGCCTCGGCGGGGTCAACACCTGCCTCCGCTTCTGCGAGTGCCCCGGCGCCCAGTGGAACGATCAGGGCGTCTGCATGACCGGCACGACCTGCAGCGGCGGCACGAGCTGCGGCTGGTTCGGCAACGGCGCGGGCGAGACCATGGGCGTCTGCTTCTAGCTCGTGAGGGACCGCGCGGCGTCGACGAGGCGCCGCGCGCCCTCGTCCAGCTCGTCGTCCAGGAGGTAGGGCGCCGGCCCCAGGCGGACGATGTCGCCGCGGGCGTCCACGAAGACGCCGGCGGCCCGCGCCGCCTCCACCAGGCGCTGCGGAGACGCGAAGCGCAGCGCCACGAAGCCGCCGCGCCTCTCGTTGTCGTCCGAGGACACGGGGACCAGGCCGGCGCCCCGCGCGTCCAGCGCCTCCAGCCGATCCAGGAGCCGGCGGGTCTGCCGCGACGAGATCGCCCGCAGGCGGCCCGGGTCGAGGCCGTGGGCGTCGAAGTGATCGAGCACCGCCGCGGCGCGGTAGAACGGGGTGGCGTCGAAGGTGGAGCCCTTGAAGCGGCTCGCGCCCGGCCCGAAGCCCACCGGCCTCGCGCCCAGCTCCCGGGGCTGCGCCAGGTCCGCGAAGTCGGAGAACCAGCCCGTCTGCAGCGGGGTGCGGGAGGTGCCGGGGGGCACGCGCATGAAGCAGCAGGCCTCGCCGAACTGGGCGTACTTGTAGCCGCCCGCCACCACCCAGACCTCGCCGGGCAGCGAGGCGAACGGCAGCGGCACCACGTTGAAGGCGTGGTACGCGTCGACGAGGAGCGCGGCGCCCACCTCCTGCGCCCGCCGGGCGATCGGCTCGAGATCCCGCAGCACCCAGCCGTCCTCGAAGAGCACGGCGCTCAGCGCCACGATCGAGGTCCCGGGCTCGATGGCGTCCACCACGCGGCGCTCCAGGCCGGCGCGAGCCCTGGCGTCCACCCAGTCGACCCCGACCCCCGCCTCCTGCAGGCGGCGCAGTTGCCGATCGAGGGAGTGGAACTCGCCGGTGGTGGTGACGATCCGGGTGCTGGCGTCGAAGGGCCAACAGGAGAGGAGGCGGAAGACCAGCTCGTGGGTGTTCTGGCCGAAGACGATGGAGTCCGCGTCCTCCGGGCGGTAGCCCAGGCGCACGGCGACGCCCCTCGCCACCTTCGCGAGAAGGGCGTCGACCGCCTTCTCCCATTTGTCGTCGACGTGGGCGGCGGCGTCGTCGAAGGCGCGAGCCTGCGCTTCCCGGGCGACGTCGGGCCAGGCCTGGTGCGAGTGGCCGGTGAGGAGGATCCGTCCTTCGCGGAGGAAGCTGCGGTAGGCGGCGCGAAATCCCGCGGGAGCGTGGGAGGGATCGATGCCGTGGGGCGCGAGCATGCGCCGACCATATCGCACGAAGGGGTTTGAGACCGCCCGCATTTCGGCTATAGGGACGCAGGCCCTCACACCCTGGAGGCAAGAGTACCGCCATGTCCCGTCCTCGACTCGTCGGAGCGGCCAAGCCGGCCCCCTCGCTCTCGCCAGAGCTCCTGGTGCGGATGCACGATCTCATGGTGAAGGCGCGCGTCCTCGAGGAGCGCCTCATCCAGATGTACAAGCAGGGCGACGGCTTCTTCTGGATCGGCGGTCCCGGCGAGGAGGCGTTCAACGTCCCCCTGGGGCTCCTCATCAAGAAGGGCAGGGGGCCCGAATACGACTTCCTCCACTTCCACTACCGCCAGTCGGCGACGCTCCTGGCCATGGGCGAGGATCCCATCGGCGCGCTGCGGCAGATGAAGAACACCGCCACCGACCCCTACAGCGGCGGGCGGAACTTCGCCGGTCACTTCTCGAAGCGCGAGTGGAACATCGTCCCCGTCACCTCGCCCATCGAGGTGCAGTACGCGATGGCCCCGGGCACCGCGCTGGTGCAGAAGCGCCTGGGCGGCGACTCGATCACCATCGTCACCGGGGGCGACGCCGGGACGGCGGAGGGCGACTTCGCCTCCTGCCTGGTGTGGAGCTCGCGCCCCGGCCGGGAGCTGCCGGTGCTGATGATCGTCACCCACAACAAGTGGGGCATCTCCACGCCGTCGAGCCAGGTGCAGGGCGCGCGCACCATCGCGGATCGCGCCACCGCCTTCGGCATCCGCAACAAGGTGATCGACGGCAACGACCCCGAGGTGTCCTACCGCGAGCTCCAGGAGGCGATGGCGTACGTGCGCAAGGAGCGCAAGCCCTTCCTCCTCGAGGCGCAGGTGTCGCGGCTCTACGGGCACTCGTCGGCCTCCGGCGCGAACTTCGTCGAGGACGAGCCCGACTGCATCGCCAACTTCGAGGAGCGCCTCGAGGCGAACAAGATCCTCACCCGCAAGGAGATGGACGCGGTGCGCGAGCGGTGGACCACCGAGATCGCGGCCATGGCGAAGCAGGTGCGGGAGGAGCCCCAGCCTGATCCCGAGAGCATCTGGAACCACATCTACTGGGAAGGGAAGTAACCCATGGCGAACATGGCGCAGGCCATCCGCATGGCCCTCCACTACGGCGAGACGCACCTGGGCGTCACCGACATCTTCGGCGAGGACGTGGGCATGCCGCTCGGCGGCGTCTTCACCCAGACCCAGGGCCTGGAGAAGTCCTGGAACTCGCCCCTCGACGAGCGCGGCATCATCGGCATGGCCATGGGCCTCGCCATGGCGGGCGCGCGCCCCGTCGCCGAGATCCAGTTCGCGGACTACATCTACAACACCATCGACCAGCTCAAGCTGGCGGGGAACACCTGCTGGTCCACCAACGGCGACTGGAACCTGCCCATGGTGGTGATGACCCCGGTGGGCGCGGGGATCCGCGGGTCGATCTACCACTCGCACTCCTTCGACGCGGTGATGACCCACATCCCCGGGTGGAAGATCCTCCTCCCCTCGAACCCGCTGGACGCCTACGGGCTCCTCATCTCGGCGATGCAGGAGGACGACCCGGTGATGTTCCTCCCGCCCAAGGCGCTGATGCGCATCCGCGGCGAGGAGCTGATCCCCGGCGAGCCGGAGGATCCCCGCGAGCTGTCGAGGATGATCGACGCCCCGCTCGGCGATCGCTCCAAGTGGAAGGCCAGGTGGCCGAAGCTCACCGGCTACGCCGTTCCCATCGGCCAGGGCAAGATCGTGCGCGAGGGCTCGCAGATCACGGTGGTCAGCTACGGCCGCACCCTCCCGATGTGCGCGGAGGCGGCCAAGCAGCTCGCCGCCGAGGGCATCGACGCCGAGGTGATCGACCTGCGCACGCTGTGGCCGTACGACTGGGAGATGATCCGGGCCTCGATCGAGAAGACGGGCCGCGCCCTCTTCGTGAACGAGGACACCGAGGTCACGAACTTCGGCGAGCACCTGATCCGGCGCACCGTGGACGAGCTCTTCTACAAGCTGCTGGCGCCGCCGCGCCTCGTGGCCGGCAAGTTCGTCCCCGGCATCGGCCTCGCCGACGCCCTCGAGCGCGCCTCCGTCCCGCAGCCGGAGGAGATCACGGAGGCGGTCCGCTCCCTCGCCCTCGAGGAGCCCTGACCGGCGACGGTCGCGCCCGCCGCCGCTCGCGAGCGAGCGCGCGAGCGGGCGCCCGCGTGCACGGCCGCGAAGCCGCCTCCGGGTCAGATCCTGCGACACCCGTCGTGGGCCTTTCTGCACACCCGGCGTCCCTCTAGCTTCCTGGGCAGGAAGTGGGTGGACGTCGGAGCGCGATGCTCCGCTGGGGAGCAGAGAGATGACCCATACGAGGATTCTGTTGGCGATCGGTGCGGCGCTGGCCCTGGCCGGCGGCGCGATGACGGGTTGCACCCAGCCGCGGGGGCAGGGCAACGAGGCCGGCGGCATGGCGCCCCAGGGCGCCGGGGGCACCGCGGCGGGCGGCGGCGGCTCCGCGCAGGGCGCGGGCGGCATGGCGGGCTCGATGGGTGGCTCGATGGGTGGGTCCGGCGGCTCGATGGGCGGCGGTGCCGGGTCCATGGGCGCCGGGGGCTCCATGGGCGGCAACGGCGGCTGAACCCCCCCGTGCCCGCTCGAGGAGGAGGCGCTCGCGCTCCGCGCGGGGCGCGGAGCCGGACGAACCGGCGCCCCCTCGCGAGCCGCGAAGCGGTCCCGGCAGGCATTCGAGTGGACCTCGAGAGACCCGGCCCGCCCGAGCGGTCCGGGTCTCCTCGCGCCATGAGGTCGTCTCCCGCCGACGGGGTCTCGGATGGGTTGGAAGCGCCGGGTGGGCGCGCCGCTGCGCAGCTCCGTCCGGGTGCAGCGGAAGCGGCCTGCCATCTACCGGGGCCTCCAGGCCGGCGTCGCCGCCGGCGCCCCCCTCGCGCTCGCCGCCATCCTCTCGGATGCGCGCTTCGTCTGGGTAGGCTTCGCCGGCCTCTTCACCCTGGTGGGCGATCGGGGCGGGAGCTACCCCGCCCGGGCCCGGGGGATGCTCGGCGTCGGTCTGGCTTGCGCCCTCGCCGCGAGCGTCGCGTCGCTCGCCGGCGACGTCGCCTGGGTGGCCATCGCCTCGATGGCGGCGTGGGGCTTCGCCTCCGGCATGGGCTGGGTGTGGGGCGACCGCTGGGGCGTCGTGGGCCGGCTGTCCGCGATCGTCTTCGCGGCGTCGCTGTTCACGCCCGCGCCCGACCTCGTCGGCGCGCTCTGGCGGGGCGGGCTCTTCCTCCTCGGCGCGGTGTGGTCCTTCGCGCTGGCCCTCGCGTCGTGGCCCTTTCGCCCCTACCGGCCGGCGCGCACGGCGGTGGAGGCCGCGTGGAAGGAGCTGGCGTCCCACGCCGCGGGCCTCGGCAGGCTGGCGGCGACGCGCGCGGGCGACCGCGCCTTCGTGGAGCACCTGCGCCACCACGACGCCGCCGTCCGGGCCGCCCTCGAGGAGGCGCGGGCGATCGTGCTCTCGATCCGCAAGGGCGCGAGCGGCGAGACCCGCCGCGGCGAGCGCCTGGTCGTGCTCCTCGAGGGGGCCTACCGCAGCTCCGCGATCCTGGACGGCACCGCGGATCAGCTCGAGTGGATCGTCCGCGAGCCGGAGGGGAAGGCGATCCTCGAGGAGACCGCGCGGGTGCTCGGCGCGTGCGCCACGCGGGCCCTCGCCATCGGCGCGGCCGCGCGGGATCCCGATTGCGCCGACGACTGGCTCCCCGTAGAGCGGGATCCGCGCCTGCGCCTCGACCTCGAGCCGCTGCGCGCCGCCGTGGCGGGGAGGCCCGCGGCCCGACCGCTGGTCGCGCTCCTCGAGAGGCTGGCCAGCTACCTGGAGGCCGCCGCCGCCACCGCGGCGCACCGGCCGTCGGAGATCCGGCCGATCCCCTTCGAGGCGAAGGAGCTCGGCCGGGCCTCCCTCGCCGAGCCGCTTCGCGACCACCTCACATTTCGATCGATCTACTTCCGGCACGCCCTCCGGATCGCCGCCATCGCAGGCATCGCCACCGCCCTGGCGATCCTCACCGGCCTGGAGAAGGGCCAGTGGCTCGTGCTCGCGGCGATCTCCACCCTCACGCCGTACTACGGCGCGACCTTCGAGCGTGGCCTGCAGCGGGTGGCCGGGACCATCGGCGGCGGCGTCATCGCCGCGGTGGCGGCGGCCCTCGCCACCAAGACGGTGGGGATGCCGCTCGTGGTCTTCGCCTTCTCCGCCATCGGCGTGGCCCTGCTCCCGCTGAACTGGGGCCTCCATTACGCCTTCCTCACCCCGGCCTACCTCGTCCTGGCGGAGCCGGGGGCCACCGACTGGCACCTGGTCGGGATCCGCATCGAGAACGCGGTGGTGGGGAGCGTGGTCGCCCTCATCGCCACGTGGATCCTGTGGCCGTCGCCGGAGGTGAGGGGAATCCCCCACTGGATGGTGGAGGCGCTCCGGGCGGACGACGAGCACATCTGCGACGCGCTCGACGGCGCGTCCGCCGCGAGGCTGCGCCGCGGCCGCCGCCGGGCCGGGATCGCCGCGGCGTCGGCGGAGGCCTCCTTCCAGCGGCTGCTCACCGAGGGGCACGCGAGCGAGGCGCAGCTCGAGGCGATCCAGACCATCGTCACCTACGCGCGGAGGCTCGGCGCGACCATCACCGCGATCGCGGAGGCCCGCGCGCTGCGCATCCCGATCCCCTCCCTCTCCGCCGCGGGGCCGATCGTCCACCGCGTGCTCTCGGATCTGGCCGACGCCCTCGAGCGCTCGCGGCCGCCTCGCCCGTTCCCCGCGGACGCGACCTGGCCCACCTCCGGCGATCCCTTCTCGTCGTCGCTGCTCCGGCGGTTGGAGCGGCAGCTCGCCGTCCTCCACGGCGCGGTGTCTCGCCTGGAGGAGTCGCCCGCGTGACGCCCGGCCGCGGGAGGGCGAAAAACGGCGGGCCCGCCGGGATGGCGGGCCCGCGACGAGCTCGACCTCGTGCGCCCGGCGGGATCAGCCGGTGGGGCTGGTCGGCGGCTCGGCGGCCTGGACGCTGGACTTCGCCTCGTTCCACTTCTGGCGGGCGTTCGCCACCTCCTGCTGCTCCTGCTGGTACTGGTCCTGGAGCTTCGCCACGTTGGCCTGGTTCTGGCGCACCCGCGCCTCGAACTCGGCGCGGTTCATGTTCTCCACCCGGGTGTCGCCGTTGGCCACGAGGGCGTCGTACTCGGCGAGCGACACCTCCGACTTGCGCTCCTCCACCTGGGCCTTGGCCATGTCACGCTGGGTCTCGGAGGCCTTCACGAGCGCCTCGGCGTACTCCACGCGGGCGTCCGCGGCGTCCTTGGCGGCCTTGGCCTGCTCCTGTGCGGCGGTCGCCTGCTGGATGATGTTGGCGTCGCCGGTGTCCCGCGCCTTCTTCACCTGGGCCTCGGCGGCGTCGACCCGGGAGCTGGCCGTGTCCTGCTCGGACTTCGCCACGTCGAGGGTGTTGTTGGCGTCGGTGAGCGCGGCCTCGGCGCGGGCGAGCTGATCCTCCGCCTGCCGCTCCGCCGTGCGCGCCTGGTCCACCTCGCCGAGCTGGTCGGGCGGCACCCGGGCGAGCCACTGCTGGTCGATGGAGGTCCCCTGCTTGTTGGCGTGGCTGCAGCCACCCGCCACCAGCAAGAGCCCGAGTGCAAACGCCGGAACGATCCATTTCCTCATCGCCACACCTCCTCCGGGGAACCGTGGGCACGGAGCCGGGGCGTGTCATGGGTGCGCAGGCCCCTTTGGGGGGCGGTCGACGCCCGAGGGGCCGCGCGCCCGCCGGCATGTGGGCTCATGTGATTTCGCCTCTCACATCTGCGCACCGCCGGGCCTTGACGCCGCCGCGCCTCCCTCTACGCTGGCCTCATGGAATCGAGATGGAGCCCGATCGCCGGCGCGCTGCTCGCGGCGGTCCTCGGGGGATGCGGGATCGGAGCGGCGCCGGATGGCGTGATCGAGTCGTGCGAGAGCTCCCTGAGCCTGCCGCCCGGCGTGTCCACCGACATCCTCTTCGTCATCGACGACTCGGAGTCGATGACCGAGGAGCAGGACAAGGTGGTGGCCGAGCTGGAGACCTTCGTCTCCGTGCTCCTCGAGGGCCCGGTGGCCAACGACTTCCAGGTGGGGGTGGTGTCGACCTCGGTGTCCCGGCACGTGCGGGCCTGCACCGACGAGGGCCCGCCCCAGCTCACCCATTACCCCGACGCGAGCGGGCGCCTGCAGAGCGGCAAGGACGCCAAGGGCCGCCCGGTCGATCCCGACGGTCCCCGGATCTTGCGCTGGGACGATCCGGACTTCCTCCCCTCGTTCCGCACCCTCGTCCGCCAGGGCATCCGCGGCTCCGGCCAGGAGATGGGTCTCGAGGCCATGCGGCGCGCGCTGTCGGCGCCGCTGTCCTCCGGGCCCAACGCGGGCTTCCTGCGGCCGGGCTCCCGGCTCCTGGTGGTGATCGTCTCCGACGAGGACGACTGCTCCGATCCGAGCGGCACCGCCCTCACCCTGCAGCCCCCCTGCGAGGACGTGCCCTGCGCCAGCGACGCGGCGTGCGGAGCGGAAGGGTCCTATTGCCTCGGCGCGGACGGCGACAGGCACTGCCAGCCCAACGCCTGCGAGACCGCCGCCGGCAGGGCGGCGCTGGAGCCGGTGGAGGCCTACGTCGACTTCCTCCTCGGCCTCGACGACGGCACGGGCCAGGGCCGCGGGCGGGAGACCTTCCTCGCCGTGATCGGTGCGTTCGGCCTCGAGGCGCCGCACCCGCCGGAGCGCTGCGCCCACGGGGGCGACGAGGCGCAAGGGATCGCGGTCCGCTACCGCGAGGCCGTCGATCTCATGGGCGACCGCGGCTACGCCGACTCGATCTGCGGCGCGAGCTACGGCACCGCGCTGCGGGAGATCGCGCGGCTCGCCGGCGCCCCCCACGTCCTCGACCTGGCCCGCCCGCCGGCGGATCCCAGGCTCCTGCGGATCGAGATCACCCGCGAGGGCGGCGAGACCCTGCGCTGCCGCGTGGGCGACGGCTTCCGCTACGAGGCGCCCGCGTCCGGCCAGCCGGCCCGCGTCGTGCTGGACGACCGCTGCCGCCTCCGCCACGGCGACCACGTCGAGCTGAAGACGCTCTGCGCGGGCTGAGGCGCCCGGGCTTTCGGCGCTACTCCACCACGATGAACTCGACGCGGCGGTTCTTGGCGCGGCCGAGGGGCGTCGCGTTGGTGGTGACGGGGCGATCGGGGCCGAAGCCCTTGGCCTCCAGGCGATCCCGGGCGACGCCCTTGGTCACGAGGTAGCGGAGCACGGCGGCGGCGCGGCGCTGGCTCAGGGTGCGGTTGTACGCCGCGCTGCCCACGCTGTCGGTGTGGCCCTCGATCCGCACCCGCCTCACCTTCGGGTTCGCGAGCAGGGTGGCCGCGACCTGGTCCAGGATTTCGAACGAGTCCTCCTTCACCTCGGCCTCGTCGGTGTCGAAGTTGATGGCGCCGCGCAGGGAGATGGCGCCGCCCTCGTAGACCACGAGGGGATCCTCCGCGGGGCAGCCGTCCCGCACCGCGGGGCCCGGCTCGTCGGGGCAGGCGTCCTCCACGTCGGGGATGCCGTCGTCGTCTCGGTCGGGGCAGCCGTCGAGCTCCGCCGGCCCCGGGTCGAGGGGGCAGCGATCGTCCGAGCCCGCCAGCCCGTCGCCGTCCGGATCCCCCGGCACCACCGGCCGGCCCTCCTGCGCGTAGGCGATCGCCGCGAAGAGGCGCCAGGACTCGCGGCCGAACCCCGACTCGGCCGCGATCCCGGTGCCGGCGCCGGCGAGGGCGTCGAAGCCGCGTCCCAGCTCCGTCCGCACGCCGGCGAGCGCCTCGAGGGGCGTCTTCAGCGCGTCCGCGCTGCGGCGGGTGAAGGGCGCGCGGGCCGGGGTCGCGGCGAGGAGCTCGGCGTACGCGGTCCAGCGCGGCGCCAGGGGCAGTGATCCCGCCAGCGCGAAGGTGAGCTCGTCCCCGACGTAGAGGTTCAGGTACTGGCCGGCCTCGGTGCGCAGGCGGTAGCCGCCCTCGAAGGCCAGGCGGAGCGCGCCAGCGAAGGTGCGCTCGATCGCCGCCCGCGGCGCGAGGACGAGGCCGCGCTCGCCGAGGAAGGCGTCGTCGCGGCCGGTGGGCAGCCGGGCCTCGAGGGCGATGGCCACGCCCACCGGGGCGCGGGCCTCGGAGACGAGGCGGAGCCTGCCCAGGATCCGGGCGTCTCCCAGGCCGGCGCGGCCGGGCGGATCGTCGGGGAAGCCCTCGCGCGCGAGCCGATCGAAGCCGTGGGCCTGCCAGGCGGTCACGGGGAGGTCGGCGCCGATCTCGAGGGCGTCGAGGATCGCCCAGCTCCCCAGGAGGTGCAGGTCGAGGCGGTGCTCGACGAGGTCGCCGAGCTTGTCGTCGCCCAGGCGTAGGGACATGAGGCCCGCCGCGTAGTCGGCCGCCAGCCCCAGCCGGAAGGAGCCGGCGGGCGGGGTGCGAGCGCCCTCCACCGTGAGGAAGGCGTCCCGGCCGAGGGCGAGCTTGGCGCCCAGGGGATCGATCCCGCGGGCGAAGGGATCGTCGCCGGCGGCATGGGCGGCGGGGGCGGCGACCGCCAGGGCCGCCGCGGCGAGGGCCGCCGGGAGGAGGAGCCGCGCGGCCCGCCAAGGGGCGGTCTTCCATGCCGGGTCGGGCTGAGGCACCCGCCCAGCCTATGGATCGCGACGCTCAGGTCAAAATTTTCCAAATTCGGCGTACCTTCGCCTACACGGCGACCTGGCGGCCCGGCGCCCGCGCGGAACTTGACGGAGCCCGCCCCACGGGAGACGACGAAACATGACCTTCGCCCGGACGGCCCTCTGCCTCCTCCTTGTCGCGACCGGCTGCGCCACCGCGCCCCTGGCGCCGGTCCGGGAGGAGACCATCCCCTTGCGCTTCGGCTGGGAGCCCGGCGCGGTGGCCGAGGTGGAGTCGGTGCGCTCGCAAACGGGCTGGTCGCCGAGGGGGATCGAGACCCGCAAGGTGGCGCTGCGCTACGAGCTGGCCGCGGGCGCCGGCGCCGACGGCACGCTCGAGGTGGGGCGCCGCAACGTCCGCATCGACGCCATGCCCGCGGTGTGGGAGCCCCAGGCGGTCGAGCTGGTGGCGGAGGAGCTGGGGAAGCCGGACCTCGTGATCAGCGCGACGGGGAGCCTCACCGGCATCGACGAGGAGTCGCGGGTCCAGGCGACCGTCGCCTCGCTGCTGGGCAAGCTGGTCCAGGCGGGGCGGGCGCCGGAGTCGTTCCGGGGCAGGCTGTCGGAGGTCTTCGGCGAGGAGGGCCTGCGCCGGCGCGCCGCGTGGGAATGGGACGAGCTGGTGGGCCTGTGGACCGGCGGCGACTTCGAGGTGGGGCGCACTTACCACGCCCGCGATCGCGTCGCCATCGAGGGCCTGGGCGGCATCGGCCTGGAGATGCACTTCGAGGCGAGGCTGGTGGGGCGCGTCCCCTGCGGCGCCCGCGACGACGGCGCGCGCTGCGTGCACCTCGAGCTCGTGTCGAGGCCGGAGCCGGGCCAGCGGCCCCGCCTGCTCGCCTTCGTGGCGACGCTCTTCCCCGGGCGGGTGGCGAAGGGGATCGAGGTGGAGGATCGGGTGACGGTGATCACCGAGCCCGACGCCCTGCGCCCCCACCGCTTCGTCGCCAGGCGGTCCGTGGTGATCCCGTTCCAGGACGGAGACGGAGGGCCCGCCCGCTTCGAGCAGCTCGACGAGCGGCGGCTGTCCTTCGTCTGGGACGGGGCCTGAAGGCCGACGCCCTCGCGCGCGGGCAGCCCCTTCGCGCGGGGGGTCCTGCTTGCCGCACCAGTGGCCGACGCCCTCGCGCGCGGGCAGCCCCTCCCGCCGTCCGCCGCGGAATGACGATCCCCGCGCGTCGGTACGGGCGGCTTTGTCGGCCCCTGCACGTCGGCCTCTCCCGTCGCCGCGCGCCGCGCGCGGCGAGATGGCTACTCTCTCGGGCCGCGCCGGCGGCGGCCGCCGGGCGCGAGGATCGACCTCGAGGGAGCGCGCCATGATGGAGGCGGAGCAGGCGACCAGGCCCCGACCCTACGCGTGGTCCGCGCTCGGCGGGCGCGCCCACGATCAGCCGCGGAAGGTGCTCGCCTGCGCCCTGGCGGGGCAGCTCGCGGGGCTCGCGTTCCTCGGCTTCTGGGGCCTCGTCCACCTGGCCTTCCGACGCGACCTTCCCTTCGACCTTCCCGTCCGGATCGTGGCGTCGTTCCTGCTCGGGAAGAGCGTCCTCGAGAGCGCCGGCGCCCTCACCTGGATCGTCGGCGTCCTCGTCAACCAGCTCCTCCCGGCCCTCGGGTGGTCGATGGCCTACGCGTGGATCGTGATGAGCCCGCGGTTCCCCATCCGCATCTCCACCTGCATGTCGCTCGGCCTCGGGATCGGCCTGGCCGCGATGTGGATCGACGTCTACTTCCTGGTGCCGCCGGTGATGGGCGTCCTCCACGACGGGGATCCCTGGTGGGCCGAGCTCCCCCGCACCTGGGACTGGCTCGCCCACGTCGCCTACGGCCTCTGCCTGGGCTGGTTCTACCTGGTGCTGCGACCCCGCGTCGAAGGGGCGCGGGTCTACGACCCGCCGCATGCGAACGAGTTCTGACGCGCGCGCCGCCCGGCGAAGACCCGACGGGCCGCGCGAGGCGCTCGCCGCCCCTCAGGGCGCGGCGCCGGCGCCCGACGACGCGGGATGCGCCATGCCCGGCAGCGGGTGGACGTCCGGCTCGGGCGCGACGCGGGCGCCAGGAACGAGCACCTCCTCCGGCGCGCGGGTCGCGGGATCCACGGCGGTGAGCGCCACCAGGAGGAGGACGAAGAGCGGCGTGATGATCGCCAGCATCCGCACCGAGAACCGGCTCTGGAAGAGCTCCATCGAGAACCACACCACCGCGCCGGCCTGCACCGTGGCGATGCCGAGGTGGATCCAGGTGGACCACCTGCCCAGCTCGACGAAGGAGAGGGCGAGGCTGAGCGAGAGCAGCAGGAGCAGCCCCGCGCCGAGGCCGGGGAAGAGCCAGACGGAGACGGGCCTCTCGCTCATGGGCGGGCTCCCATCAGGTAGAAAATCGGCCACATGAAGAGCCAGATCGTGTCCACGAAGTGCCAGTAGAGGCCGGTGAGCCCGAGCCGATACGCGCCGTGGGGCCCGATGCGCTCGCGGTGCACCCACCACGCCATCCAGGCGAGGATCGCCACGCCGATCGCCACGTGGACGAGGTGCAGGCCCGTGAGCAGGAAGTACGAGGTGAAGAACACCTTCAGGCCCGGCTCCGGATGCTCGACGAAGAAGTGCCCTGCGCCTCCCGGATAGATCCCCTCGGCGAAGTGGAGGCCGTACTCGATCGACTTGATCGAGACGTAGCCGAGGCCGCAGGCGCACGTCACCAGGGTGAGGGCGATCGCCGCTCCCCGCCGCGACATGCGCAGGAGGTTCACGGCGCTGGCGACCGAGACGCTCCCCACGATGAGGAGCGCGGTGTTGATCGAGCCGAGCCATTTGGCGTTGTGGGCGATGCCGACCTGAAACGCCTCCGGATACTTCACCCGGTAGAAGGCGTAGAGCGCGAAGAGCGCGTTGAAGAAGAGCAGCTCGGACGAGAGGAAGATCCACGTCCCCAGCTTGGCGGCGTGCCGCTGCTTCTCCATGTCGGAAAAGTGATGCTGCAGAGGCGGGGCGTACATCGTCAGAACTCCACCGGTCGGGAGTAGTCGTAGGCGCTGGGCGGGAAGACGGGCGTCTCCTCGAAGTTGTGCTTGGGCGGCGGCGTCGGGGTGGACCACTCGTAGCTGCGGGAGCCCCAGGGGTTCCGGGGGGCGCGGTCCCCGAAGAAAATCGACCACACCAGGTAGACGAGGGCGAGGAGGAGACCGAGCCCGAGCACCCACGAGCCGGCGGTCGACATCACGTTGAGGGTCTGGAACTTCTCCGCGTAGTGGTAGTAGCGCCGGGGCATCCCGCCGTTGCCCAGGAGGAACTGCGGGAAGAAGGTCCCCACGAAGCCGAGGAGGACCAGGATCGCCGCGGCGATCGCCCACTTCTCCGGGTACATCCGGCCGAACATCTTCGGCCACCAGTAGTGGATGGCGGCGAGCCAGGCGGTGAGGGCCGCGCCCACCATGATGAAGTGGAAGTGGGCGACGATGAAGTAGGTGTCGTGCCAGTGGACGTTGAGGCTGGAGGTGGCCTGGGCCACCCCCGTCATTCCGCCGAACACGAAGAGGAAGAGGAAGCCGAAGACGTAGACGAGCGGCGTCTTCAGCGCCACCGATCCCTTGTAGAGCGTCCCGGTCCAGGTGAAGACCTTGATGGCGGAGAAGATCGCCACGAACATCGACAGGATCCCGAAGACGCCGGCGTCGAAGGTCGACATCCCCGAGACGAACATGTGGTGGCCCCAGGTGAGGAAGCCGACGAAGGCGATCCCGAAGGTGGAGTAGGCGATCGCCCGGTACGAGAGCGGGTTCTTGTGGGCGAAGCTGGGGATCACCTCGCTGATCACGCCCATCGCCGGCAGGATCATGATGTAGACGGCTGGGTGGGAGTAGAACCAGAAGAGGTGCTGGAAGAGGACCAAGTCGCCGCCGCGGGAGGGATCGAAGAGGCCCCAGTCCAGCCCATGATCGATGGTGAGGAGCAGGAGCACCATGCCGAGGACCGGCGTGGCGATCACCTGGATCACCGAGACGCCGTACATCGCCCACACGAAGAGCGGCATCTGCATGAAGCGCACGCCCCTGGCGCGCAGGGTGTGGATGGTGACGATGAGGTTGAGGCCGGTGAGGATGGTGGAGAAGCCGAGGATGAACACGCCCAGGAGCACGGGGATCAGCGCCGAATACGTCTGGGCGCTGTACGGCGGGTAAAAGGTCCAGCCGGTGTCCGCGCCTCCCGCCACCACCCCGATGAACACGACCAGGGCGCCGACGAGGTAGATGTAGACGGTGGCGAGGTTGATCCGGGGGAAGGCGACGTCCCGGGCGCCGAGCATGATCGGCACGAAGAAGTTGCCGAAGACCGCCGGGATCGACGGGATGAGGAAGAACCACACCATGATCACGCCGTGGAGCGTGAAGGTCTGGTTGTAGGCGTACGCCGACATGATGGTGTAGCGCGGGGTGAGGTGTTCCAGGCGCAGCAGGAGCGCGAGGATCCCGCCGGCGATCAGCGCCATCGAGGTGAGCACGAAGAACATCACGCCGATCCGTTTGTGATCGGTGGTGGCGAGCCAGGACCAGATGGTGGTCTCTTCGTCGAGGTAGTTCTTCACGGCGTGAGCTCGGCGGGGAGTTCGCGCACGACCTTCGCGCGCTCGGGGGAGACGTGGCCGAGGGGCGGCCGCCCGGCCCCTTCGACGAGCGGGATCGGGTACCTCGCCTCGTCGGGGAGGGTGGGGCGCAGCGTGCGGATGAGCTCGAGGAGCGCCCCCACCTCGGCGGGATCGAGGAGGCCCTGGTAGGTGGGCATCACCGGCCCGAAGCCCGAGACGATCTGGACCATGGGATCCATCATCGAGCGGGTGAGGTAGGCCTCGTCGGCGATCACCTGCTCGCCGGTGTCGAGGGTGACGGTCTCGCCCCAGAGGCCGCGCCAGGTGGGGCCGATGTGGGGCTGGCCGTCCAGCGTGTGGCAGGCGAGGCAGCCCCGTCGCTCCGCCACCTCCCTCCCGACGTCTGCCATGCTCCGCGGCCGCTCCTCCACGGTCGCGGCGAACGGCGCGGGGTTCACCTCCGGGTGGTCGTGATCGGCGATGGTGGCGCGGTGGTAGCCGGCGGGCATGGGGATCACGTCCTCGGTCGGCGTCCCCTCCATCCACCGATCGAAGTCGACGGGGTCGAGGACCACCACGTCCCCCCACATCCGGGAGTGATCGAGGCCGCAGTACTCCGCGCAGAAGATCTTGTAGAGCCCCGGGTTCTTCGCCTCGAACCAGAGGGTCACGTACATGCCGGGGAGGACGTCCTGCTTGAGGCGGAAGGCGGGCACGTAGAAGCTGTGGATCACGTCGCGGGAGGTGAGAAACAGCTTCACCTCACGGCGGGCCGGCACCACCAGGGTGGCGATGGTGCTGCGCCCCTCGGGGTACGAGAACTTCCACATCCACTGCTTGCCGGTGACGTACACCACCATGGCGTCCTTGGGCGGGGTGCGGATGCGCACGTACTGGCGGAAGCCGACCACCCAGATCACCACGAAGAAGGTGACGAGGAAGGCGATGAAGCCCAGCTCCAGGGCAGCGGCGCTCACCTGCGGCGTCAGCTCCCCCTCGGCGCGCCGCCTGTAGCGGAAGGTGAACCAGATCGCGCATAGGAAGACGATGGTCGAGCCGACCATCGTGGTCCCGATCACCCAGAAGTGGAGGTGATCGATCTCGTTGGAGATCGTGGAGGCCTGCTCGGGCAGGTAGAGGATCTCGCGGAGGAACTCGTTCATGGCGAGAGCTCCTCCGCCTTGAGCCGGATCGCCTCGTCGATGGGGATGCGGACGATCCCCCGGGCGGGATCCACCCAGCCGAACTCCTCGAGGGCCCGACGCTGCCGCTGCTCGAGCACCTGGCCGTGCCGCTCGAACCGGATGAGGGTCTGGTTGACGCCCGAGATCTCACGCGGCGCGGTGGGCGGCGGGACGGGGTGGGGCAGGCCGCCGAGGCGTGTGGTCTCCCGATCGAACTCGAGCCACGCCCAGCCGATCCCGCCCAGGGTGATGAGCACGGTGAGGATCACCAGCGTCATCAGGAGGCGCGTGTTGACCACGTCCTCCTCGAGCCGGATGTGCGGGTGGGTGGGCTCGCGGCTCACGGGTGGCCCCCGTAGGTCAGCGACTGAAGGTAATAGGGATCCCCCACCGGCACGGTGGGGCGGCCCGCGAAGCGGAGGGCGGTGAATAGGCCCAGCGCGCCGCCCGTACCCAGCAGCGCGGCGAGGTCCAGCCACGACACCACGACCCCCTCCGGGTGCAGGTTGGGGATCACCATCCAGTAGACGTCGACGTAGTGGGCGAAGAGCAGCCACGCGCCCATCCACGCCAGCGCCGCGGGCTTCCGCTTCAGATCGCGGGAGAGGAGGAGGAGGAACGGCACGAGGAACTGGCCGACGCCGAGGAGAAAGCTGACCCAGCCCCAGCCGGTGTTGGCCCGGTGCTGGTAGAAGCTGATCTCGTTGGGGATGTTCCCGATCCAGATGATGAGGAGCTGGGAGAACCCCTGGTATGCCCAGAAGATCACGAAGGCGAACATCAGCCGGCCCGTGGCCCACTGGTGGGCGGGGCCGATCTCGGGGGGCAGGAGCCTGAGGCCCGCGAAGACCGCGACGAGGATGCCGAGGAGCGACAGGGCCGCGATGAAGCCGCCCGCCCAGAAGTACACGCCGAAGACCGTCGAGTACCAGGTGGGCTCCAGGGACATGAGCCAGTCGAAGCTGGCCCAGGTGGCGACCAGCGCGCAGATCGGGATCCCGCCGGATCCGATCCGCTGCAGGCGGCGCTTGCGGGCCTCGTCGTAGCCCGCGTCCTCCCGCAGCGATCCCGCCACCAGGAGGTGGCTGAAGGCGGAGAGGACGAGGAGGTAGACGACGGAGCGCACCACGAAGAAGGGCTCGTTCAGCCAGAGGCGCTTGTGCTCGAGGAGCCGCCGCTTGGCCTCGGGGAGCGCCGCCCAGGGGCCCGCCCACTCGTAGAGGGAGTCCAGGCCGAGGAAGATCGGGATCGCGAGAAGGAGGAGGAGCGGGAGCGTGGAGGTGGGGTATTCCATCAGCCGCCGCACCCCGGCGAACCACCGGGCCCGGGCGGCGTGCCCGATCATCACGACGAAGAGCGCGCCGATCGCGGTGCTGACCCAGAACGCCCAGGCCGTCAGGTACGAGAAGAGGAAGCGCCGGGGATCGAGGAGCGCGCCGAGGACGAGCCCGGCGATCCCCAGGACCAGTGCGACTGCGCTGCCCGCGATGAAGCGACGCTTCGGGCTCATGGGATCTCCGAGCGGAACCGGCGCTGCAGGCCGGGCGGGAGCGCGGAGATCTGCGCCGATCGGCTGAGCTGCAGGGCCTCGAGGTAGGCCACGATCGCCCAGCGCTCCGTGACGTCGAGCTGGAACTCGTAGCCGGGCATGAGCCCGTAGCCGAAGGTGGCGATCTGGAAGATGCGCCCGGGCGGGTAGGCCCGGATCGCGTCGGTGTGGAGCGACGGCGGCTTCACCAGGGGCATTTTCCGCGCCACCTCGCTGTCGCCGTCGCCGAGGATGCCGTGGCACGCCGCGCAGGTGCGGTCGAAGCGATCGCGCCCCATCCGGATCAGGGCCTCGTCCATCGGGATGGGGATCGAAGCCGCGAAGCTGCCGTCGTCGCCCACGCCCAGGGTGACGAGCGGGCGCCCGACGATCCGCTCCCTGGGGACGGTCCCCGCCGGCGGCGGCTGGAGCACCCGTCCGTCGCGGAAGCCGGGCCCCGGCTCGAAGTCCGTGTAGCGGGCCTGCCTCGTCATCCGGTTGAGGGACCAGTCGAGGGGGACGAGGTTGTTGCGATCGCTGCACGCCCCCGCGGCGAGGGCGAGGAGGGTCGCCAGCGCGAGGGGCGCCGAAGGGGCGGGCGGCGCGCGCAGGCGCCCTGGGGGCCTGGACCTCACGCCGGCTCCGTCTCCCGGTGGGCGGAGGGGACGCCCGAGATCCGCAGGGCGCCGGCCTCGCGGAGCAGCCGGGTGGCGAGCTCGGCGTCGTACGCGGGATCCGTCGCCTCGAGCCCGAGGAAGAAGCGGTCCACGCTGGCCCGCTCGAAGCCGTCCACCGTGAAGATCGGCGACGAGACCTGGGGGAGGCCCGAGAAGCCGAGGAAGGCGACGACCGCAGTCAGCGCGGCGAGCAGCACCGTCCCCTCGAAGGACGGGGGGATGAACGCCGGGACGCTGCCGAGGGGCCTTCCCCCCACGTTGAGGGCGTAGTCGAAGCCGTTCATCCAGTACTGGATCAGGTAGGCGTACCCGCCCCCGAGGATCCCGGCGACCAGGCTGTAGAGCGGCACCCGGGAGCGAGGGATCTCCAGGATCTCGTCGAGCCCGCCGACGGCGAAGGGCGTGAAGGCGTCCATCGCCGTGAAGCCGGCCCGGCGCATGGCGCGGGCGGCCTCGAGCAGCTCGTCCGACGACTCGAACTCAGCCAGCAGCCCCGCGTTCATGGCGCTCCCTCGCGATCCTCGCCTCCTCCTTGACCAGCATGTGGCGCACCTCGTTCGTCTCGCTGATGGGGATGAAGGGCACGAAGCGCAGGAAGAGGAGGAACAGGAACATGAAGAAGAAGAGCGTCCCGAGGATGATCGCGCCGTCGACGTAGGTGGGCTTGTAGATGTGCCAGCTCGCCGGGAGGAAATCGCGGTTGAGCGAGGTCACGATCAGCCAGAAGCGCTCCAGCCACATGGCGACGTTGATGAAGATCGAGATCACGAACATCCAGACGGCGCTGGTGCGGATCCGCTCGAACCACATCAGGTTCGGGGAGACGAAGTTGATCGCGTAGACCATCCACGTGGACCAGGCGTAGGGGCCGGTGAGCCGCTGGACGAGCATCCCGATCTCGTACTCGCTGCCGCTGTACCAGGCGATGAACATCTCGACGCCGTACGTGTAGTAGACGACCGATCCCGTCACGAGGATGAGCTTGGCCATCGCCTCGATGTGCCGGGTGGTGACGATGTCGTGGAGCCCGAAGATCTTCCGCACGGGGACGATCAGGGTGATCACCATCGCGAAGCCGGAGTAGATGGCGCCCGAGACGAAGTAGGGCGGGAAGATCGTGGAGTGCCAGCCGGGGAGCTGGGCGATGGCGAAGTCGAGGCTCACCACGCTGTGCACGGAGAGCACCAGCGGCGTCGCCAGCGCGCCGAGGATCAGGTAGGCGATCCGGTAGTGCCGCCACGCCTTGGCGGAGCCCCGCCAGCCCAGGGCGAAGATCCCGTAGATCCGGCGCTTGGCCAGGGTGGGCGCGCTGTCGCGGGCGGCCGCCAGGTCCGGGACGAGGCCCAGGTACCAGAAGACCAGCGACACGGTGAAGTAGGTGGAGATGGCCGCCGCGTCCCAGGGGAGGGCGCTGCGGAAGTTCGGCCAGACCCGAGTCGTCGCCGGGTAGGGGAAGATCCAGTAGGCGTACCAGGGCCGCCCCAGGTGCAGCACCGGGAAGAGCGCCGCCTGCATGATCGCGAAGAGCGTCATCGCCTCCGCGAAGCGGTTGATCGAGTTGCGCCAGCTCTGCTCGAGGATGAGGAGGATCGCGGAGATGAAGGTGCCGGCGTGGCCGATCCCGATCCACCACACGAAGTTGGTGATCGCGTAGGCCCAGGCCACCGGGATGTTGTTTCCCCACACGCCGATGCCGGTGACGATGGTGTAGAGGATCGCGAGCCAGCAGACGGTGGATCCACCCAGGGTGATGAGGAACGCGAGCTTCCACCGGGGCCCGCCCTCGAACACGGGGCGGAGGAGGCGCCGCGCGATCACCCCCTCCGGCGCCCGCGTGAGCAGGATCGAGGCGCCGTCCGTCGCCTTGGCGTACTCGGCCGACGCCCCGGCGAGCTGTCCGCCGGCCCCCATCAGCCCTCGAGCTCCGGGTTCGGGTTGCGCAGGTTCGCCAGGTAGCGGGTGCGCGGCTCGGTAGCGAGCTCGTGCTGGAGCACGCCGTAGGTCCGCGACAGCGCGTGGAGGCGGGAGACCTCGCTGGAGGGATCGGAGACCAGGCCGAAGACGATCGCCTGGGTGGGGCAGGCCACCTGGCAGGCGGTGCGGACCTCGCCCTCGCGGATGTGCCGCTGCTCGATCCGCGCCTCGATCTCGGCGGTGCGGATCCGCTGGACGCAGTAGGTGCACTTCTCCATCACGCCGCGACCCCGGACGGTGACGTTCGGGTTCTTCGACATCTGCAGCGTCTCGGGCATGTGGGTGTCGTTGTAGAGGAAGAAGTTGAAGCGCCTCACCTTGTAGGGGCAGTTGTTGGAGCAGAAGCGCGTCCCGATGCAGCGGTTGTAGACCTGCTCGTTCAGGCCGTCGGGGCTGTGCACCGTGGCGTTCACCGGGCACACGTACTCGCAGGGCGCCTTCTCGCAGTGCTGGCACATCATCGGCTGGGGCATCAGCCGCACGTCGTCGTCGCCCGTGCCGAGCCGGTAGCGGTCGATGCGGAGCCAGTGCATGATCCGGCCCTTGCTCGCGTCGACCTTGCCCACCACCGGGATGTTGTTCTCGGCGACGCACGCCACCACGCAGGCCTGGCAGCCGATGCAGGTGGTGAGATCCACCGCCATGCCCCACTGCTGGCCGGAGTAGGCCCACGGCGTGCCGTAGAGGTCGGGCATCGGCTCGTCGTGGGGCTTGACGAAGTCGGGATTGCCGCGGAACTCGTCGAGGGTGGCGCCGAGGAGGATCGGTCTTCCGTGCATCTCCAGGTTGGTCTGGGTGACGGCGAGCTCCTCCTCCTCCGCCTCCGGAGCGGCGTAGGGGAACGCCTGCGTGGTCACCTTCGCCAGGGTGGCGCCTCCCGCGAACCACGGCGCCCGGGTGGTGCGCAGCGGGTAGGCGTCGACGCCGACCAGGACCTCCTCCGCGCGGAAGGTGTACTCGAGTTTGGAGGGGTGGGCGAGGTTCCCCCAGCCGAGCGTGATCGACACCAGATCGTCGGCCATCCCCTCCACCGGGAGCGCCGGGATCCGGATCGATCGCCCCTCGACGGCGACCTCGATCCGCTGCGCGGGCTTCAGCCCCTGGGCCCGCAGCGTGGCGGGGCTCATCAGGGCGGCGTTCCCCCAGGCGAGCTTGGTGATGGGATCCGGGAGCTCGATCAGCCACTCGCTCGCGGCGTCCTGTCCCGCCCCGAGCTTGGGGTCCGGGCGGAGGGAGAGCTCCAGCGCCGGAAGCGGCGGCGCCTTGCGGACGGCATCGACGGCGACGCCGACCACGCCGGGGTTCGCGGCGGGGGCCTCGGTGGCCGCGGCCCCGGCGAGGAAGCCGTGCTGGAGGGCGCGCTCCCAGTCGGGCTCGGGGAGGGTCGCGTACGTCGCCCGCAGCAGCGCGCGATCGTCCGGCGCCGGATCGCCGGCGAAGGCGGCGAGGATCTCGTCCATCGACCTCCCGCCGTGGAGCGGCCGCACCAGCGGCTGGATCAGGGAGAGGGTGCCGTCCCAGGCCCGGGCGTCGCCCCATCGCTCCAGGAAGTGGAGGGCGTTCACGAACCAGGCGGCGTTCGATCGGGCGACGCCGTTGACGTGGAGATCGCTGCAGGCCACCTCTCCGGCGCGGCGCAGGGCGTCCGAGAACGCGAGGTCGGCCGGCGCGTCGTAGACCGGATCCACCTCGAGGGCGACGAGCCGATCGACCTGGCCGGCGTGGAGGGCCTCCACCAGCGGGGCGAGGCCGTGGCTGGGCGTCCCCTCCTCGTGGATCACCGGCGGCGCGAAGGTGACGGTCGTCCCCACGTTGCCGAGGAGCGAGTTGATCGCGTGGCCCAGGACGTGGGCCTCCCGGGGCTGCCTGGGGCCGACGACCACCACCCCCGCCCCCTGCCGGGAGAGCAGATCGCCGGCGAGGGCGCGGATCCACGGCGACGCCTGCGGCAGCGCCGCGAGGGGACCCAAGGCGTCGGCCCAGGCGCCCGCCTGCTCCGGGGCGAGGCGGGCCCGGGCGCGGGCGAGCTCCCCGAGCAGCTCCACGAGCAGGGAGGGGACGCGGCTGGGACGGGACCGGAGCCGGTGGTCGGCGATGGCCCCGGTGACGGTGAGATCGCCCTCCGCCACGTAGAGCCGGCTCATGCCGTCGAGGCGGGAGCGGACCTCGCGGTTCTTCCCGAAGTCCGCCGCGTACCGGATCGAAAACGGGTGCTCCATCAGGAAGTCGGAGTCGAAGGACGCGATCACCTGGGCCCGATCCAGGTGCAGGTGGGGGAGGAGGGGCGCGCCGAAGGCGGCGGCGGCGGCTTCCAGGACCTGGGGCGCCGCCGCCGGATCGTGGAAGTGGAAGGTCGCCCGCGGCCTGGCCTGCCGCACCCGCTCGATCAGCGAGACGGTGAGAGTCGAGGACACCGGTGGCAGGAGAAAGTGCAGGCCCCCGCCCTCGGGGTCGCCCTCGCGGGCCCACCGCAGGAAGCGCGACCACCCCGCGGCCTGGCCCCGCTGGAGCATGTGCGTGGCGCGGGTGGGATCGTACAGCCCCAGGATCGCCGCCTGCAGCCTCGGGCTGGAGCCGCCGCCGGGGGTGGCGGGGTGATCGGGGTTCCCGTCCAGCTTGATCGGACGGCCCGACCAGCTCGTGGCGAGGACGCCGATCGCGTAGCCGCGGTCGACCATGGAGGTCGCGTAGAGCTGCGGCTTCCCGGGGATCACCTCCCGCGGTTGCCGCGAGTACGGATGGATCTCGCCCTGGGGCGGGTAGCAGGCGGCGAGGCCGGCGGCGCCGACGAGCTGGAGGAAGGCGCGGCGGGGGAGGGTGGAGTGGTCGTCGCGCTCGTGCTCGTGATCGTGATCGTGCGGATGCCCGCGGCCGGGAGCGGCCGGCGCGAGGGGCGAGGGGCGGCGAGGGGCGCTCGTCTTCACCTGTGACACCCCGTGCAAGAGGTGGGAGGGACGATCGACAGCCGCTCCTTCAGCTCCCTCCCCAGCCGGAGCTGCTCCTCGCGCGGGGGGGCCCAGTCCATGTTCGTGATCTGGTCGAGGGGGCGCAGGTGGAGCTCCGGCCGCCGGTGGCAGTCCAGACACCACTTCATCTGCAAGGGGGCCGCCGCGTGCACGGCGGCCATCTCGTCCACGCGGCCATGGCAAGAGGCGCAGCCGACGCCTCGGTGGACGTGGACCTCGTGGCTGAAGAACACGAAGTCGGCCACCCGGTTCACCCGCTTCCAGGGGATCGGCCTGCCGGAGAAGAAGCTGTCGCGCACCGGCTGCAGGAGCGGCGCGTCGCTCCAGATCTGGGCGTGGCAGTTCATGCACAGCTCGGTGGGCGGCACGCCCGCCCACGGGCTCCGATCCGCCAGGTAGTGGCAGTAGAGGCAGTCGATCCCGTCGTCGAGCACGTGGTGCCGGTGGTCGAAGGGGACGGGCTGGTCCACCTCCTTGCCGCGATCGGTGACGTAGGGCGTGCGGACGTAGACCATGATCGCGATCGGCACTCCCAGGGCGAACGTGAGGAGCGCGATGGTCACCGCCCACAGGGCGGAGTTCGCCCACGGGGGAAAGAGCGGTCTCATCGCCGGCCTTGCTCCATTCGAGAGCTCTTCGATGGGGCGAGGCTAGGGTCCCCGCCCGGAGCGTTGAACGCCCCGGGCGGAGGGTCGGCGTCGGGAAACGACGGGCCGGATCAGAGCTCGGCGGGCTGCAGCGGCGACGGGAGGCGGGTGCCGAACCAGTCGGCGGCGAGGCGCGCCGCCTGCTCGAGGGTGTCGCCCTCGGCGAAGAGGTGGCCCGCGCCCGGGACGATCTCCATCGCCTTTTCGCCGGGGAGCCGCTTGAGCGCCTCGAGGTTCAGCTCGATCACCACCTCGTCCTCGCCGCCGACGATGAGCAGGGTGGGGGCGACCACCAGGCTCAGGGCGTCGCCGGCCAGGTCCGGCCTGCCGCCCCGGGACACCACCGCCTCCACGTCCTTGGGCCGCGCCGCCGCGGCGACCAGCGCCGCCGCCGCCCCGGTGCTCGAGCCGTAGAGGCCCAAGGGGAGGTCGACCGTCGCCTTCTCCCCCTTGAGCCAGTCGATGGTTCCGACCACCCGCTCGGCGAGGAGGCGGATGTCGAAGCGCAGCTCGCCGGTCACCACGTCGATCGCCTCCTCCTGCGGCGTGAGGAGATCGAAGAGCATGGTGCCCAGGCCCCGCGACCGCAGGATCCGGGCGACGAACTGGTTGCGGGGGCTCGCGCGGCTGCTGCCGCTGCCGTGGGCGAAGAGCACGAGGCCCGAGGCGCCGAACGGGATCCCGAGCTCGCCGGCGAGCACGGCGTCGCCCACCCGCACCCGCAGCTCCGACTGACGAATCTCCATCACGGCCGTGCCTCCTCTTCGTGCCTCTTCGCGGCCCGCCGGCGGCGGGTGCGCAGCCGGCTCGCCGGCCCCGCGTTGCGGACGTCCTTCTTCTCGAGCCATCCCCGCCGGGCCACCCAGACACCGTAGCGGGTCATGTCCAGGAGGTGGGCGACGTGGGCGTCGGAGTCGATCACCACCTGCACGCCGGCCTCCTTCGCCAGCCGGCACGAGCGGTCGTCCAGATCGAGCCGGTCGGGGGCGGCGTTGAGCTCCATCGCCACGCCGTGGGCCCGGGCGGCACGAAGTACCTCCTCCAGATCGAAGTCGTAGGGATCCCGCTTGCCGATCTTGCGGCCGCTCGGGTGCCCGATCGCGTCGACGACCCCGCTCTCGATCGCCCGGACGAGCCGCCGGGTCATGGTCTCGCGCGACTCGTGGAAGCGGGAGTGGATGCTCGCCACCACCCAGTCGAGGCGGGCCAGGACCTCCGCCGGCAGGTCGAGGGATCCGTCGGCGAGGATGTCGACCTCCACGCCGGCGAGGAGCTTCGGGCCGCCCCGAAGGCGCCTCGACAGCGATCGGATCTCCTCGGCGTGCTCGAGGACCTCCTCGGGGCCGAGGCCGAGGGGCCGCGACCGGGAGTGGTCGGTGATGGCGAGGTACCTGCGCCCCAGGTGCCGGCCGACCGCCCAGATGTCCTCGAGGGAGGAGCGGCCGTCCGAGGAGCGCATGCTGTGGACGTGGAGATCGCCCTGGAGGTCCTCGTTCACCAGGAGCTCGGGGAGCTCCCCCTTCTCCGCCGCCTCGATCTCGCCGCTCGCCTCGCGCAGCTCCGGCGGGATCCACGGCAGCCCCACCGCCTCGAAGACGTCCTCCTCGTGCTCGCCGGCGAGCCTCTTCCCCTCCCGATCGAAGACGCCGTACTCGGAGAGCTTGATCCCCATGCGCACGGCGCGGGTCCGAAGCGCGATGTTGTGGCTCTTGCTGCCGGTGAAGTAGTGGAGCGCCGCCCCGAAGGAGTCGGGCGGCAGCACCCGGAGGTCCACCTGCAGCCCCGACTCCAGGCGGATCGACGCCTTGGTCTCGCCCCGGGCGATCACCTTCGCCACGTCGGGGATGGAGGTGAAGGCGTCCATCACGGCCTCCGGCTCGAGGGACGAGACCAGCAGGTCGAGATCCCCCACCGTCTCCTTGCGCCGCCGAACCGAGCCCGCCGCCTCGGCGCGCCGCACGGCCGGCAGGGCGCGGAGGCGATTCAGGATCCCGTCCGCGTAGACCACGGCCCGGTACAGGGGCATGCGGGCGGTCCGGACCTGGTAGCGGTCCAGCGCCGAGGCGAGCGCCCGCAGGCGCACCGGGCCCATCCGCGGCAGCTCCCGGATCCGCCCGCCGGCGATCGCCTCGCGCAGCGACTCGAGGTCGGTGACGCCGAGGCGGCGCCACAGCTCCTGGGCGGTCTTGGGGCCGAGGCCTTCGATGCGGAGGATCTCGACGATCCCGATGGGGACCCGGGCCGCCAGCTCTCGGTGCTCCTCGCAGGTCCCGGTGTCGAGGATCTCACCGATCTTCTCGGCGATCCGCGGGCCGATCCCCGGCAGGCTCTCCAGCGTCCCGGCGCGGCGCAGCGCCGCGACCGGTCCGGGGAGGCCGTCCACCACCTGCGCCGCCTGGCGGAACGCGCGCACCTTGAACGGATTGCCGCCGAGAACCTCCGTCATGGACGCCATCTGCGAGAGGACGTTGGCGACGTCGGCATTCTCCATCGAAATCCAAGGTGGATCCCCTCCCGCCACCGCGCACGCGATCCTTTACTCCGCGGCATGGATGGGGTACTGGCGGGCAGCCGAACGGCTCCACGGACGGGGCCGACGGAAAGGCGGCGCCGACCGGCCGGTTGGGCTATGTTGCGCCTCCGATCGAGTGGCCTCTTTGCTTGCCGGAGTCGTGACGAGATGGGATTCGGTTCTGAAGGTCTGCCGAGCTACAACCTGCCCTTCATCGAGGAGCTCTACGCCCGCTTCCTGGAGGACGAGAACTCGGTGGACGAGGCGTGGCGGAACTACTTCCGGAGCCTCGGCGAGCGCACGCCGCCCAACGGGCCGGCCTTCGCGCCGCGCAGCATCTTCGCCCCCAGGGCCCTGAACGGCGTCGCCTCGGAGTACGAGAAGCGGCTCGCCCGGGAGGCCACCCAGGACCGCGTGGCGCAGCTCGTCCAGCGCTACCGACAGCGGGGCCACCTCTTCGCCCACCTCAACCCCCTCGAGCCGGCGCCCACCGCCATGGTGAGCCACTTCCAGCTCTCCGAGTTCGGGCTGGACGAGTCGAGCCTGGACAAGACCTTCACGGCGGGCGGCCTGCGCGGGACCCTGCGGGAGATCATCGGCCACCTGGAGGAGACCTACTGCCGCACCATCGGCGTGGAGCTCGCCCACGTCGAGAACCCGGAGATCCGCGAGTGGCTCCAGACGCGGATGGAGTCCACCCAGAACCACGTGGCCCTGAGCCGGGACGAGCAGATCAAGCTCCTCACCGACCTCACCGACGCGGAGATCTTCGAGCAGTTCCTCCACACCAACTTCGTCGGCGCCAAGCGCTTCTCGCTGGAGGGCGGCGAGAGCCTCATCCCGATGATGCAGCTCATCATCGAGCGGGCGGCCCTCCACGACGTGGAGGAGATCGTCATCGGCATGGCCCACCGCGGCCGCCTCAACGTGATGGCGAACGTGCTGGGGATGCCGGCCCGGGAGATCTTCGCGGAGTTCGCCGACGAGGATCCCGACCTCTACATCGGCCGCGGCGACGTGAAGTACCACCTGGGCTACTCCAGCGATCGCAAGGTGGGGGACAAGAGCGTCCACCTCTCGCTCTCGTTCAACCCCAGCCATCTGGAGTACGTGAACGCCGTGGTCGCCGGCCGGGTGCGCGCCAAGCAGGACCGCCGCGGCGACGAGCTGCGTAACCGGGTGCTGCCGCTCCTCATCCACGGCGACGCCGCCTTCGCCGGCCAGGGCATCGTGGCGGAGCTCTTCAACATGGCGGACTTGCCCGGGTACCGGGTGGGCGGCACGGTCCACATCGTCGTCAACAACCAGGTGGGCTTCACCACCAACCCCTCCGAGGCCCGCTCCACCCGCTACGCCACCGACGTGGCCAAGATGCTGGAGATCCCGATCTTCCACGTGAACGGCGAGGATCCGGAGAGCGTGGTGCAGGTGGTCCAGCTCGCGGTCGACTTCCGCGCCCGCTACGGCAAGGACGTCGTCATCGATCTGTGGTGCTACCGGCGCCACGGCCACAACGAGGGCGACGAGCCCACCTTCACCCAGCCGCTGATGTACCGGACGATCCAGTCCCACCCCTCCGTCCGGAAGCAGTTCGTGAAGAAGCTGGAGGCCATCGGCCAGATCACCGAGGAGCAGGCCAACGAGATCGCCGACGCCCGCCGCCAGGAGCTGGAGGCGCAGCTCGCCGAGCAGCGCACGAACCACCAGCGCAAGCGCCCCTCCGCGATGGCGGGCCTGTGGGCCAAGTACGCCGGCGGCCTGGAGCGAGACACCCCCGACGTCCCCACGGCCGTGCCGCTCTCCGACCTGCGGGCGTACACGGAGAAGCTCACGTCGCTCCCAGAGGACTTCAACCCGCATCCCAAGATCGTCCGCTTCCTCGACCACCGCCGCGAGATGGGCGAGGGCAAGCGGCCCCTCGACTGGGGCATGGGCGAGGCGCTGGCGTTCGCCTCCCTCGTCGCGGAGGGGGCGCGGGTCCGGGTGTCCGGCCAGGACGTGGAGCGCGGCACCTTCAGCCACCGCCATGCGGTGCTCACCGACCACGAGACCGGCGAGAAGTTCCGGCCCCTCGACCACGTCCGCGAGGGCCAGGCCGTCTTCGAGGTCCGCAACAGTCCCCTCTCCGAGGTGAGCGTCCTGGGCTTCGAGTACGGCTACAGCCTCGACACGCCCGACGGCCTCACCATCTGGGAGGCGCAGTTCGGCGACTTCGCCAACGCCGCCCAGGTGATCACCGACCAGTTCATCTCGTCGGGCGAGGACAAGTGGCACCGCCTCTCCGGCGTGACGCTGCTGCTCCCCCACGCCTTCGAGGGGCAGGGCCCGGAGCACTCCTCCGCCCGGATCGCGCGCTGGCTCGCCCTCTGCGCCGACGACAACATGCAGATCTGCAACGTCACCACGCCCGCGCAGATCTTCCACCTCCTGCGCCGGCAGGTGGTCCGCCCGTTCCGCAAGCCGCTGGTGGTGATGTCGCCCAAGAGCCTGCTGCGTCACCCCGAGGCGGTCTCGCCCATCGAGGAGCTGGCCAACGGCGCCTTCCAGCGGGTCCTCGACGATCCGATGTTCCTCCCGGGCGGGGAGGGCGATCCCGCCCGGGTGAAGCGGGTGCTGCTGTGCACCGGGAAGGTCTTCTACGACCTCGTCGCCGAGCGGAGGGCCAAGGGCATCCGGGACGTCGCCATCGTCCGCCTCGAGCAGCTCTACCCCAACCCCTTCGCCGAGCTGTCGGCGATCTTCGATCGCTACGGCGGCATGAGCGAGGTGGTGTGGGTGCAGGAGGAGCCCGCGAACCACGGCGCCTGGCTCCACATGTGGAGCGCGCTGGTGAAGAGCGGCATCCTCCGGGTCCCGCTGGCCCAGGTCTCCCGCCCGGCGGCCGCGAGCCCCGCAACGGGCTCCAACGCCAGCCACAAGCTCGAGCAGCGCCGCATCCTCGACACGGCGTTCGCGCCCATCCAGTCCTCTCGTCGATAGAAGAGCACGACCATGTCCGTCAACGTCACCGTCCCCTCCCTCGGCGAATCCATCGTCGAAGCGGCCATCGAGAAGTGGCAGAAGAAGCCGGGCGAGTGGATCGCCAAGGGCGAGACCATCGTCACCGTCGAGAGCGACAAGGCCACCCTCGAGGTGCCGTCGCCCGCGTCGGGGATCCTGCGCAAGGTGCTGAAGGCCGACGGTGCTTCGGTGAAGATCGGCGAGGTGATCGGGGAGATCGAGGAGGGCGAGAAGCCCGCGGCCGGCGCGCCCGCCCCCGCCCCCTCCGCGCCTCCGCCCCCGGCCGCGGCACCCACCCCTGCCGCGCCCCCCGCTCCTGCCCCCGCGCCGGCCCCCGCGCCCACAGCGGGCGCCCCCTCGGGCCCCGCCGCCCGCCGGGTGATGGCCGAGGCCGGCCTCGACGCCGGCGAGGTGGCCGGCACGGGCCCCGGCGGCCGCATCCTCAAGGAGGACGCCGTGCGCGCCGCCGAGGCGAGGCCCGCGCCGGCGGCCGCGGCGCCATCGGCGCCATCGGCGCCGACCACCGTGCCCACCGCCCCCGGCGGCCTCCCGCCGACCGCGGCGATCCACGCGGGCCGCGAGGAACAGTCGGTGCCGATGACGCCGCTGCGGCGCACCATCGCCGAGCGGCTCGTCCGCGCCAAGCAGACCACCGCCATGCTCACGACCTTCAACGAGGTCGACATGTCGCGGGTGATGGCGCTGCGGGCCGAGCACCAGCCCGCCTTCCAAAAGCGCTACGGCATCAAGCTCGGCTTCATGTCCTTCTTCGTGAAGGCCTCCATCGAGGCCCTGAAGGCGTTCCCCGCGGTCAACGCCGAGATCCGCGGCACCGACATCGTCTACAAGAACTACTTCGACATCGGCATCGCGGTCGGCGGCGGCAAGGGGCTCACCGTCCCCGTGATCCGCAACGCGGACATGCTCTCGTTCGCGCAGACCGAGCAGGTGATCGCCGACTTCGGCGCCCGGGCCCAGGCCAACAAGCTCAAGCTCGAGGAGCTGCAGGGCGGCACCTTCACCATCACCAACGGCGGCATCTACGGCTCGATGCTGTCCACGCCGATCCTCAACCCGCCGCAGAGCGGCATCCTGGGGATGCACAACATCGTGAAGCGGGCGGTGGTGGTCGACGACGAGATCGTGATCCGCCCGATGATGTACCTGGCCCTCTCCTACGACCACCGGATCGTGGACGGCCGGGAGGCGGTGCAGTTCCTGATGCGGATCAAGGAGTGCCTCGAGGCGCCGGAGCGGATCCTCCTGGAGGTCTGATTCCGTCGCCCGCGGACGTTCCGTTATCTTGCCGCCGCGCGGGAGGCCTTCTCCCCCGCGGCGGTCTTCCATCGGGGGCCTCGTCCTCGCGGTGGGTTTCTCGGGGCCGGGCGCGTGCGCCGCAAGCGGCCGTCGGAGGAAGCGTGGAGACTTTCGACCTGGTGGTGATCGGCGCCGGACCCGGCGGCTACGTGGCGGCGATCCGTGCGGCGCAGCTCGGCATGAAGGTGGCCTGCGTCGAGAAGGAGAAGGCGCTGGGCGGCACCTGCCTGCGGGTGGGCTGCATCCCCTCCAAGGCCCTCCTCGAGGCGAGCCACGTCTACGCCCAGGCGAAGCACGGCGCCGAGGCCTTCGGCGTGAAGACCGCCGGGGTCGAGCTCGACCTGCCCCGGATGCTCGCCCACAAGGACGCGGTGGTGAAGGCCAACACTTCGGGCGTCGACGGCCTCTTCATGAAGAACAAGGTGAAGCGCTTCCTCGGCACCGGCCGGATCGAGGGCGCGGGCCGGGTGTCGGTGCGGGGCGCCGACGGCTCCACCCAGACCCTGGAGGCGAAGCGGATCCTCGTGGCCACCGGCTCGGTCCCCGCCACCATCCCCGGCGTGGAGCTCGACGGCGCCGTCGTCGGCACCTCGGACGACGCCATCGCCTACGGTCAGGTGCCCCGGCGCCTGATCGTGATCGGCGGCGGCGTCATCGGCCTCGAGCTGGGCTCGGTGTGGAGCCGCCTGGGGAGCGAGGTGACCGTCATCGAGTATCTGCCCCGCTTGATGGCGGGCATGGACGAGGAGCTCGCTGCCGCCGCCCAGAAGATCTTCGCCGCCCAGGGGCTCGCCTTCCGGCTGGGCTGCAAGGTGCAGTCCGCCCGGGCGGTGGGCGGCGTGGGACGGGTCGTCTTCCTCGACGCCGACGGCAAGGAGAACACCCTGGAGGCCGAGCGGGTCCTGGTGGCGGTGGGCCGCAAGCCCTTCACCGACGGCCTCGGGCTCCAGGAGGCCGGCGTCCGGGTCGACGCCCGGGGCCGGGTGGAGATCGACGATAGGTTCCAGACCAACGTCCCCGGCATCTACGCCATCGGCGACGTGGTGCGCGGCGCCATGCTCGCCCACAAGGCGGAGGACGAGGGTGTCGCCGCCGTGGAGATCATGGCGGGCAAGGCGGGGCACGTCACCTACGAGGCCATCCCCAACGTGGTCTACACCGAGCCCGAGATCGCCTCGGTGGGCAAGACCGAGGAGGAGCTGAAGGCCGCCGGGATCGAGTACCGCAAGGGATCCTTCCCCTTCCGCTTCAACGGCCGCGCCCGGGCGATGAACGCCACGGACGGCTTCGCCAAGATCCTCGCCGACGCCGGGACCGACCGAATCCTGGGCGCCCACCTCATCGGCCCCCACGCGGGCGACCTCGTCGCCGAGCTCGCCCTGGCCATCGAGATGATGGCGAGCGCCGAGGACGTGGCCCGCACCAGCCACGCCCACCCGACCCTCGCCGAGGTGGTGAAGGAAGCCGCCCTCGACGTCGACAGGCGCGCGCTCCACAAGTAGCCACCGCCCTCCCATCGAGGGCATCCGTCTCGCTGCGCGGAGAGCGTTCACGAAGAGGAGCCCCACCGAACTCCCTCTCCCGGGAACTGGACCACGCCCGCGGCCCACGACGAGGCTTCGTCTCCTCGTCGGGGGGCATTCGCTTCTAGCAGACCCGAGCCTTCATCCTCGATTGACGGGCACAGACGGACGTAGAGTCAAATCGTCGAGTACCTCTGGAAGTTCGCGAACGGGGTGGCGCTCTCGCAACATGAAAGAGCAGGCCGAGATGCCGCATTCCTCCAGGTGTCACATGGGATCCTGGGTGATCTGAGTCGCGGTCTGGCACTCCACCGAATCATCGATCTCGGCACCGGGGAGCCTGGTCGCCTGGTCGGAGACGGCGAGGGAAGGTCCGGGCACGATGAGCCGCGGATACGGCGTGGCGGATGGGCGCGGCTTGCGTACGGTGCTCGAGCACTCGCCGGGTGACGTATGTGCCCTGGCGATGAACCACTCGCATCTCGAAGGGACTTTGGGGGACGGCCCTTCCTGCTACATGTTCCAGAAGAACTCGCGGTCGTGGGCGGTGCGGCGGGACGCAGGCGAAAAGGGGACCGCGTCGTACAGCCGGGTGCTGCAGGACGGGTGGTCGAACTACTTCCATTCGTCCACGAACGGCGACTACATCGCCGTGACGATGGCCGACGGCCACTCGAACTGGGCGTTCCTGCTCGCTCGCATCCAGGACTGGAACATTCGCTACATCCCGAACGACTGGCCGGCCTGGTTCGCCATGGATTCGAAACATCTGTATACGATGTCGACACGCAGAGACAAATATGCCGGTCGCAGGAGGTGCGACGATTCGATCTGGAGATGTTCCAGAGCCTCGGAGCCCCTTTCGAAGGGACCCTCCTCCCGCCCGAAATCCTCTGGGAGGTCGTCACCTGCAAGGGAGAGGAGTGGTAGGGGCGAACCAACCTGGCGTAGAGCGAGCGATCGCGCGTGCCGCGAAGAGGATGGGAGCCGGCCCATCCCCTTCGCGGCGACCGGCGCCGCGGCGCCATCCTGCCACGTCGCGGATCGGTGACTCGGTCGGGCGCTCCTCGGGGCGCGGGACCGACGTCGGATTCCTCAGGAGTGGGTCGAGGACGGCTGGCTGGGCTGCCGCATCACCCCCATGGCCGCGCCCTTCAGCCCCTCGATGCCGCCCCGCTGGTAGGCCTCGCGGACCGCGCGCCGGTTGCGCGGCAGCACGAACATGCCGAGGACCACGCCGACGACCACCCCGCCCATCACCAGGCCGAGCCCGCTGAAGAAGCGGCTCGCGGGGCGGGAGGCGCGGCGCAGGCCCACCACGTCGAGGGCGTCGTCGAGATCGTAGCGGGGAAGGGAGCTGAGCGTTTTGCCCAGATCCCGCCGCAGTTGGTTGGCATTGCGCCTCAGCTCCCTCGTGTCCATCCGCCAGCCCATGTTCGCGTCCTCTCCCTCGCCCGCCCACCAGGCGATCCTTCGCAAAGGGGAAGGTAGGAGCCCCGCGGGGCGTTGCAAAGCGGCGCGGGTAGGGCCGGAATGGGGACGCTCGAGACCGGCGACATTGCCCGGCCGGCGCGATTCGGTTAGTTAGACCCCGTTGGTGCGAAGCCCGGATCCTCCGGTCCGTTCGCACCGCGTCAGGCGAGGTGCCCGATGTTGTCCGGCATGAGGATGCCCGAACTTCTCATCATTTTCGCAGTGATCCTGATCCTCTTCGGGGGCTCGCGGATCGCCGGCCTGGGCAAGGCCCTGGGCTCCGGCATCCGCAACTTCAAGAAGGGGATCGCCGGCGAGGACGGCGACGAGGCCGCCGCCGGCACCACCACGCCGGCGGAGCAGCCGAAGGCCTAGCGCCGGGTGGATCATCCCATTCGCGAGCGGGCGGCCGCCTACGTGCGCGCCCTCCAGGATCGGATCTGCGCGGCCCTCGAGGATCTCGACGGGGAGGCGCGCTTTCGCGAGGACGCCTGGGAGCGCCCCGGCGGCGGAGGCGGCCTGACGAGGGTGCTCGAGGGCGGGCGCGTCTTCGAGAAGGCGGGGGTGAACACCAGCGAGGTCCACGGCGTGCTCCCCCCCGCCCTGGCCGCCCAGATGAAGGGCGACGGCGACGCCTTCTACGCCACGGGCGTGTCGCTGGTGCTGCACCCCCGAAACCCCCACGTCCCCATCGTCCACGCGAATTACCGCTACATCTCCCGGGGCAGCGCGGCCTGGCTCGGGGGCGGCGCGGACCTGACGCCCTGCTATCCGAGGGAGGAGGACGTCCGCCACTTCCATCGCACGCTGAAGGAGGCTTGCGATCGCCACGACCCGTCGTTTCACCCCCGCTTCAAGAAGTGGTGCGACGACTACTTCACCATCCCGCACCGGGGCGAGATGCGCGGGGTGGGCGGGATCTTCTACGACGACCTCGAGGCCAACGAGGCCAACTTCGCCTTCATGCAGCGCGCGGGCGACGCCTTCCTCCCCGCCTACCTCCCCATCGCCCGCAGGCGAATGGAGGAGCCCTACGGCGATCGAGAGCGGCGCTGGCAGCTCCACCGCCGCAGCCGGTATGCCGAGTTCAACCTGGTCTACGACCGCGGGACCACCTTCGGCCTGCGCACCCAAGGGCGGATCGAGTCGATCCTGATGTCGCTCCCGCCCCTGGCGGCGTGGGGCTACGACGTGCGGCCGGAGCCGGGATCCCCGGAGGAAGCGGCGATCGCCTTCTTCCAGCCGGCGGAGTGGGCTTGAGCGGGAGGGCCGCGCCGCGGCGCGGAGCGGGTTGACGCCGGCGATCGGCGCGGCTAAAGCCACCTGCGGTTTCTCCGACCGACTCGGACCGAAGGGATCCCTCGAGGTGAACGACCGCTTCCTGCGCGCCTGCCGGCGCGAGCCCGTGGACACCACGCCCGTCTGGATCATGCGCCAGGCCGGCCGCTACCTACCCGAATACCGCGCCGTCCGCGGCAAGACGACGTTCCTGGGCCTGTGCAAGACGCCGGAGCTCGCCGCCGAGGTGACGGTGCAGCCCGTCGACATCATCGGGGTCGACGCGGCGATCCTCTTCTCCGACATCCTCATCCCGGTGGAGGCGATGGGCGTCGCCCTCGAGTTCCACGAGAACGAGGGGCCGGTGCTCCCCGAGCCCGTGCGCACCACCGCCGACGTGGACCGCCTGGCGGCCTTCGATCCCGCCGACCGCACGCCCTTCACCCTCGAGGCGATCCGCCTCACCAACGAGGCGCTCGGCGGGAGGGTGCCGCTCATCGGCTTCGTGGGCGCGCCCTTCACCCTCGCCGCCTACATGGTCGAGGGCGGCGGCTCCAAGAGCTGGCTCGGCGTCAAGCGGATGATGGCCCGGGAGCCCGCCCTCGCCCACCGCCTCTTCGGCAAGATCGCCGACGCGGTGGGGCGCTACCTGGTCGCGCAGGTCGAGGCCGGCTGTCACGCCGTGCAGATCTTCGATTCCTGGGGCGGCGAGCTGGGCCCGGAGGACTTCGAGACCTGGTCCCTGCCGTACCTGTCGCGGATGGTGGAGATGGTGAAGGCGAAGGCCCCTCAGGTGCCGGTGATCGTCTTCGGCACGGGCATGTCCACCCTGCTGCCGCAGATGAAGTGCGTGGGCGCCGACGTCATCGGCCTCGACTGGCGCATCGATCTGGGCCAGGCCCGCGATCTCCTCGGGCCGGACGTGGCGGTCCAGGGCAACCTGGATCCGGCGGCGCTCTTCCTCCCCAAGGAGGAGATTACCCGGCGCGTCCAGAAGATCCTCGACGCCAACGCCGGCAGGCGGGGGCACGTCTTCAACCTGGGCCACGGCATCACGCCGCTCACCGATCCGGCGCACGCCCGGCACCTGGTGGAGGAGGTGCACCGGCTGGGCATGGGCTGGACCCGGTGAAGGTCGCCATCGTAGGCGGCGGGATCTCGGGCCTCTCTTTGGGCCGCGCGCTCGCATCGTCGGGCGCCGAGCCGATCGTGCTCGAGGCCGACCGACGGGCCGGCGGAAAGATCGCCACCATCCGCAAGGACGGCTTCCTCCTGGAGACGGGTCCGAACGGCTTCCTCGACAAGGAGCCGGCCACCCTCGCCCTCGCGGAGGAGGCGGGGCTCGGCGACGCGCTGCGCCCCGCGGCGAAGGAGAGCGGCCGGCGCTGGATCTGGCTGCGGGGGGCGCTGCGGGAGGTGCCGACCTCGCCCTCGGCCTTCCTCCGCTCCGATTTGATGGGGCCGCTCACCAAGGCGCGGATGGCCCTCGAGCCGTTCTCACGGAGGGTGAAACCGGGCGTGGACGAGTCGATCGCCTCGTTCGGCAGGCGGCACCTGGGCCGGCGGGTCACCCGGGATCTCCTCGGCGCCATGGTCCTGGGGATCTTCGGTGGCGACGTGGAGCGGCTGTCGCTGCCTGGCTGCTTCCCTCGGATGGCGGAGCTGGAGCGTGAGCACCGCTCCCTCGTCCTCGCCATGATGCGGCTCGCGAAGCGCAGGCGCACGACGGGCGGGCCCGCCGGGCCGGGGGGGACCCTCACCAGCGTCGAGGGCGGCCTGGGCCGCTTCGCCGAGTCCCTCGCCGGCGCGCTGGGCGACGCGCTGCGGGTCGGCGTCCGGGTGGAGCGGATCGCCAGGGAGGGCGAGGGCTTCCGGCTCTTCACCTCGGGTGAAGGGGGCACCGCGGAGCTCCGCGCCGACAAGGTGGTCCTCGCCGTCCCCGCGGACGTGGCCTCGCGCCTGACGTCGCCCCTCGACCCCGAGCTCGGGCGGTCGATCGGCCTCGTCCCCTACGCGCCGATGGCGGTGGTGCACCTGGCGTGGCCGCGGGAGCGGGTGGCGCACCCGCTGGACGGCTTCGGCTTCCTCGCGCCTCCCCACGAGGTCCTGGAGATCCTCGGCGCCATCTTCGTGTCCTCGATCTTCCCCTGGCGGGCGCCGCCGGGGCAGGCGCTCTTCACGGTGATGATGGGCGGCGCCGTGCGGCCGGAGCTGCCCGCGCGCCCGCCCGCGGAGCTCGCCGCCGTCGCCGCCCGGGACCTCGCGGCCATCGTGGGGGCGACGGGGGAGCCGAGCCTCGTCGAGGTGGTGCGGTGGGAGCGGGCGATCCCCCAGTACGAGGTGGGGCACGAGGCGCTGCAGCGGGAGGTGATGGGCCGGGCCGCGCGCATCCCGGGGCTCCACGTGGGCGGCAACGCCTGGCGGGGCGTCGGGGTGAACGACTGCGTCTCCGCCTCCCGGACGATCGCCGCCGAGATCCTCGCGAGCTGATGCGAAACTTCGCGAGCGCTTCCAGGCGAAGATTTCTTCACAGCGAAATTGTTGACAGGCTCCTTCGATGGGGTATTCGTGCGCCGTTTTCGACCCCACTCCCGGGGAAAAACAGGGGTTCGTCATGAAGCGTCTCGCGTTCGCAGCAGCCGTCTCGTCCCTCCTCCTCGCCGCCTGCGCCGATGACAAGGAGACGATCGTCATCTTTGAGCCGGCCGCCGGCTCCCCGCAGGATCACGCCCGCGATCAGGTCTACTACTTCTCGGGCCACATCTACGACGGCGTCAACGGCACCCGCCTGACCAACTACAGCCTCGACCTGCAGTACAAGAACCAGACGATCGCCGCGACGATCGCCGAGGACGGTCGGTACTCGGTGGGCCCGCTCCCGTACTTCCAGGACTACACCATCCGCATCCGCGCGGAGGGGTACCGCTCGTTCCTCTCCCACAACGCGGGGATCCAGTTCGAGTGGCCGGACGAGGTGACGCAGGTCGACCGCTTCGCCCCCGAGAAGGGCTTCTACTACAACGCCTTCCTCTTCCCCGCGGCGCTGCAGGCGCCCGGCGCGACCGTGTGGGTGACGCTGGCCGACTCGACCGCGAAGCCCTCGACGGGGACGGTGCGGTTCTCGCCCGTCAACTCCTCGTCCATTCAGGACATGTTCCCCGCACTGATGGGCAAGGTCTGGACCAACAGCGACGACCTCCAGCTCCGCGCCTTCACCAAGCCAGTGGTCAACGGCGTCGCCGCGGTGGAGCCGGGTGAGCTGGTCTACGGCGTCCTGTACGAGGTCACCGTCTTCGGCGTGGACGGCTACGCCCCGGGCTCGACGTCGATCGTCGCCGGCTTCGAGGACGGCGTCACCGTCTCGGTGGATCCGGTCGACTCCCACAACCTCCGCCTGGTGTACCGCACCACGAACATGGGCCTCCCCATCCCGACCGGCGAGGTGACCTTCGTGTTCAACCGCCCCATCGAGTGGGTGCCCACCCGCACGGCCGCCGAGTACGCCAAGCTCGTCGACGAGACCCTCGACATCTTCTCGCCCGACGAGAACGGCAACTCCGAGCTCAACACCCTCAAGGCCCCCGACCAGGATCGCGGCACCGTCGTCGAGATCCAGGAGAACCTGCTGGTGATCCGCTGGAACCAGCTCCAGGCCCTGGCCACCGCCGACAGCGGCGACCCGATCCTCTCGGTGACCTACGGCGCGCTGAACGGCCTGGAGATCCGGCCCGCGGGCTCCACGGATCCCTCCCTGCGCAGCACGGTGGGCCTCCTCCAGGGCGGCAACACGATCACGGTGAGCCTGCGCTGATCCGTCGGGTCTCGTAGTCGGGCCAGGACGGGCACGAAGGGCTCTCGCTCCCTTCGTGCCCGTTCTTCTTTAGGCCCATGATCACGGATCGATCGCGCGCAGCGCGCCGTTTCCGTCGACCACGAAGACGGTTCCGTCGTCGCCGACCGACATCCCCAGCGGGAGGGGGATCTCCGCCTCGTCGCCGGGGCCGTCCCTCGCGCCGAAGCGGCCGCTCCCCGCGAAGGTGCTCACCTGCGTGGAGGCGGCGGTGAGCCCCGGCGCCACCCGGCGGATGCGGAAGTTCGTCGGCTCGGAGACGAGGAGGCCACTCGTCGACCAGGCGAGGCCTCCCTGGGGCGCCAGCCTCGCGTCGAGGCCGCTCCCGTCGGCGTACCCCGCCATGCCCCCGGCGATGGTCGAAACCATCCGCGATCCCTCCGGGTCGATGCGGAGGATCGTCGAGGTCCCCGAAGCCGCCACGAAGAGGGTGCCGTCCGGCGCCGCCGCCACCGCCGTCGGGTAGTAGAAGCGCGCCTGGTCCGCCGGGCCGTCGAGGTCGCCCGGACCGCCCCCGGCCACCGTCCGCACCTCCCAGGTGTCGAGCCTCACGGCGCGGATCCGATGGTTGTAGGCGTCGGCGACGAGGATGTCGCCGGTGAGGGGATCCTCGGCGAGCCCCATCGGCATGTGGAAGCGGGCGGCCTGCCCGACGCCGTCGCGAAGGCCCGGGATCCCCATCGCCCCGGCCACCGTGTAGGTGAGGCGGTCCGGACCGTCGACGATCTTGCGGAGGCAGTGGTTGTAGGTGTCGGCGACGACGTAGCCGCCCTCGACGCGGAGGATCCCCGTGGGCGAGAAGAACCGTGCCCTCGCGCCGGGAACGTCGTCGTACCTCGGGTCGTTCGAGAGCGCGCCGTCGCCCGCGATCCGGGAGATCGCGTGGGCTGGGGCGGGGCCGACCTCGTACACGCCGTGGGTGCGGGCGTCCACCACCGCCGCCCCACCTGCCGGCAGGGCGGCGACGCCCACCGCGCCCTCGAAGCCGGTGGCGATGGTGCGCACCCGCCGGGCGAAGGGGCCGATCGGCTCGCTCGCCGCGGGGATCGCCCCGTCGCCGACGCCGGCGGGGACCTCCTCCCCCAGGGCGGCGGCGAGGACGTTGGCGGTCATCCGGTCCACCCGCGGATCGGCGCGCGGCCCGCCCTCGAGGCCGAGCACCCACTCGATGGTGCCGCTCCCGAAGACGAGCGCGCCGCCGGGCGATCGGAAGGTGACGCCCTCCGACCAGCCCGGCTTTCCCTCCGCGTCGAGCACGGGCGTGCGGGCCGCGATCCGCATGGCCACGGGCTCGGCGTCGTTGGCGAAGGTGCGATCGTACTCGTAGCCGACGAGTGCACCCAGGGTGTCCCCCGTGCGCAGGCCCGTGCCCTCGTAGAGGAGGTGGCCGTCGTCCGCCACCACCCAGGGCCCGGGGTTCAGCACCCAGGACTCGTACATCACGCCCACCAGGCCGTTCTCGGGGCGGTCGATGGGCGGGTCGCGCCAGCGCCCGGTGCGCCCGTCGCCCTGGTCCGGATCCTCCGCGGGGGCCTGCTTGTAGCAGGTGATCACCCGGCCGCCCTCCTCGAGGCGGATCTTCCAGTAGGCGTTGTTGGCCCCGAAGAAGAGCGTGGAGATCCCGGCGGCCTGCGCCTCCTCGACGACCTCGCGCTGCTCCAGCGGCCAGTACTCGTCGTGCCCCGCGGTGACCCAGACCCGGCTGCGGTGGAGGGCGGCAAAGCCGCCGGCGGCCAGGTCGAGGTTGGTGACGTAGGAGACGTCGTAGCCCCAGCGCTCGAGGAACCGGGCCATCAGCCGCTCGTAGCGCATGAGCTGTCCGGCGCCGCGATCCCCGTCGTAGGGGCGGTCGAAGCTCACCTGGACGGCCATGCCGCCGGGGAGCGTCCCGCTCTGGTCGACGTAGAGGGAGTTGCCCCCCCAGGCGTTGTACGCCTGCCACGTGGTCACGTTCGCCTGCATGAGGATCGCCGCGGGGCGATCGTCCTTCACCACCAGCGGCACGAAGCGCTGGTAGCCGTCGTCCCGGGTGGCCCGCAGGGCGTAGAGGCCGGAGACGGCGTCGGCGGGGATGACGAGGTCGAAGGTGGGCGCCCACCTGCAGCGGATGAGGCCGGTGTCCGGGCGGGGCGGGCAGGGCCGCTGCGGCCCCACCCGAACCGGACCTCCCTCGGCGACCAGCCGCGCGCCGGCGCCGTCGTACCACCCGAGCCGGTACAGCCTCCAGGTGGCGGTCCTGGGCTCGGTGGAGGCGAGCATGAAGCGGACCCGATCGCCCGCGCGGGCGGAGACCCGATCGGCGTAGCCCTCG
>Ga0180220_1000501_pt1 | contig 42143 bp, 35 predicted proteins | sample eDN5th37CBELigBY_FD_151335 | JGI IMG/M metagenome (GOLD analysis project Ga0180220, IMG submission 151335) | Enriched backyard soil microbial communities from Emeryville, California, USA - eDNA 5th pass 37_C BE-Lig BY (version 2) (version 2) | ecosystem: Environmental > Terrestrial > Soil >... | reverse complement strand
GCATGGAATCCGTCTTTGTTACGGACGCACGACCCGGAATGCCTATTTGGATCAGCCGTTCCTGACGGGTGCGCGGGTCATTGAACTGACGGAAGGGCAGCGGAGCTTCGATACCTGGCTTCATCTCGAAGACGGTACGCTCATTGCGGATCAGCCGGAACATCGGCCGGAGGGACGAACGCTTCAGATCTGAGCAGGATTCGGTTCTTGAAGCTCCGTAAATAAATCCAAATCCAGCTCCATCACCAGACCGGGGACGACGCCTTCGTTATCGATTTCTCCGTTCAAGCGGAAACCCAAGGCTTCGTAAAGTCCTTTGGCATGCGCATTGTCGGGATGAATGCTCAAATAAATGGTTTTGCAATCGTACTGCTGTTCGATGTAACGAATCATAAGCAGGAGAAACCGTTTGGCATAACCTTTTCCTTGAAAATTCCGGTCGATCATGAAGCGGTCGAGCCACGCGCTCCGCTGTTCGATGTCCGGCCATCCGTACATGGCAAAACCGATCATCGTGTCGTTATCGTACAAGCCGACGGAGACGGCATGCATCTCGTATAAGCATTCGGCCATCGAAAATGCGTTGCTCTCAATAAAACGCTGCTGTTCGGCGGAAACGGATAAAGCCGCGGCGTCGCGCCAGTTCTCTTTTGTAATTTCCCTGATGTGGAAACTCATGGGTATCCCTCTTTTCTTTATGTCTTGTCTATATACGAAATAGCCATGGAAAGGTGTCATCCGGCCCCTCCATGGCTATTTTTGATCCACTCGCCATCATTTATGAAGAATAGGTTTTCTTTTTATGCTTTCTGCGCTTCCGCCGCTTCATTTTCTTCATATTCTTTCATCATCTCTTTTTGCTGCTCTGGCGACAGCTTCGCGATCCCGAATCCTGTGAATCCCCAGATCGTTGCGAAAATGATCCCCGTCCAGCAAAGCATTGCCCATGGCAAGTAGGAAAGCGTTGCTACGCCCAGCGTTCCCGCCATATAAGCACCCGCTGCCGTCCATGGCAGGATCGGTTCGATGATCGTGGCGGAGTCTTCGATCGTCCGTCCCAGGTTTTTCGGATGCAGGCCGCGGCGGATGTAGGCTTCCCGCAGCATTTCGCCCGGCATCAGAATGGAAACCTGGCCGTTGCTCGTTACCCCGATCATCGTCAAGCCGGTGACGATCGTTGCGACGATGAGGGAGCCCGTGGAACGCACGAATTTCAAAATTTTATCGACGATGAGTTCAAGCGATTTGGTCAGCGAAATCGTGCCCGCGAACGTGATGGCGCTGAAACAGATGAGCAGCGTTCCCATCATGGAGTTCATGCCGCCGCGATTAAGCAATTTCGGAATGTCAGGAATGACTTTCGCTGCATCGAAACCTTGCGCTTGAACCATGGAAATGTCGAATCCGTTGAGCGCAGAACTCACGACGTCATGCAAGGAGAAACCTTGGAAAATGAGTGCGTTGGCCATCGCGAAAGCGGATGACAGCAGCATGACCGGCAGCGTCGGTTTTTTGCGAATCGAACCGTACAAAACAATCAGTACCGGAATCACGAGCCAGAAATTCCAATGATATATGGTGCTGAGCGTATCCATGATCGTGCCCACTTTTTCAGGAATCGCCACCCCTGCGCCGCTCGTGTTCAGACCTGTAATGACGTAGACGATTCCGGCGACGATGAACGAAGGCAGCGTCGTATACAAGAGATGTCCGATATGCTCGTAGAGGTTCACGCCCGTAGACAAAGACGCGATATTCGTCGTATCAGACAGCGGAGAAAGCTTGTCCCCGAAATACGCTCCCGCAACGACGGCGCCGGCAACGGCCGCCAGGTTGGCATCGAGGCCTGCGCCGACCCCCATAAACGCCACCCCGATCGTGCCCGCCGAACCCCAGGACGTGCCTGTACAGATGGAGACAACGGAGGTTACAAGAAATGCGGTAATCAGCAAAAACTGCGGGTTAATGATTTTCAGTCCGTAATAAATCATCATTGGAATCGTGCCGCCGACCATCCAGGCGCCGATCATCAGACCGACGCAGATCAGGATGAGAATCGCGGGCATCGTTTTTGCGATCTTTTGCGAAATGGATTCCAAAATGTCGTTGTAGCTGTATCCAAGCTTGATCGCGATGATCCCCGCGACGACCGTTGACGCGATGATCAGCGGCTCGGGCGGCAGCTCGAACATGACGTATCCCAAGCAAAGCAGCAAAACCATGGTGATGATCGGAAGCAAGGCCAGGAATAATGTCGGTTTCTTGATGGTTTTTTGTTGTTTCGGCTCAGCCATTTTGTATTCCCCCCGGGTGTTATGAAATCTGGTTAGTGTTTGCGCAGCGGGTAACTTCGCGCCATGCGTTCGAGCGCTTCCCGAAGAAGCGGTCTTGGAGTCGCAACGTTGAGGCGCACAAAGCCCTCTCCGGTCTGTCCGAAAGATGTTCCGAAGCTTACGCTGACCCTGCCTTTTTCCTCAATCCACTCCGCTAAATCGCTTTCATTCCGGCTGCACGCCGTACAATCGACCCACAACAAATACGTGCCTTCCGGCTTGATTACTTTCAGTTCAGGCATATGCTCGGCAATAAAAGACTCCGTAAACGAAATATTGTCCGTGATGTATGCCCGAAGCTCTTGCAGCCAGTCGTCGCATGCCGTGTATGCCGTCTCCAAAGCCGGTACCGCAAAAAACGTAGGGTTATGGATTCCGGCTTGCTGCAATCCGTCTTTGAACCGTTCCCGCAATCGGGCATTCGGAATGACGATGTTGGCGATTTCAAGGCTGGCGAGGTTGAAGGTTTTCCCCGGCGAGGTGCAGATGATCGAACGGTCTGCGATTTCATCCGATAATTTGGCAATGATGGTATGCTCATGACCCGCGTGAATAAAATCCGCATGAATATCGTCCGACACGATGAGCGCGTCGTATTGGATGCAAAGATCCGCGATGCGTTCAAGCTCTTCCCGCGTCCATACCCGGCCCGTCGGATTGTGCGGCGACACCATCAGCACGATTTTTACGCCTTCTTTCATTTGCCGTTCCATATCCTCAAAATCGATCTCATACCGGCCGTTAACCAGGAGAAGCGGACTTTCCGTTAACTCTCTGCCGTTGATGGCAACCGCTTTCGCAATCGGCTGGTAAGCCGGGGTATGGATCAAAATCCGGTCGCCCTCTTTCGTAAACTTCTGAATGATGATGGACACCGCCTGGACGATGCGGGGACTGAACACGATCCAATCCTGCGGAACCTGCCAGCCGTAAGCTTTGTCCAGCCATTGCTGCACTGCCTCAAAGTAAGGCGGAAACGGATCCGTATATCCATAAATCCCGTGCCGCGCCGTCTCGGTTATTTTATCGACGACCGTCGGCGGCGCCTGCAAATCCATGTCCGCAACGGAAAGCGCAATCATGTCCTCGCCGTGCGCCTGGGCCATGCCGTCCCATTTCGCGCTGTTCGTGCCGATTCTGCTGATGATTCGATCAAAATCGTATTTCATGCTGTCACCTTCTATTTCAATTTTTGCAAATACCGGTAAACCGTCGGCTCCGATATCGATAGAGACGCCGCGACCTGCGAGACGCCGCCTTTAAGAAGAAATACGCCTTGTTCGTTCAGTTCCTTGACGATCTCGATTTTCTCCTTGGAAGACAAGCGGTCAAGCGGAATCGTGACTTTGCCGAGCACGGTCGAAATCATATGCTGAAGCAAATCGTCCGCATTGCCTTGCAAATATTCCTTCGATTGCTGTTTGTCCTCTTGCGGAGAATCGATGGCTGTTGGAGGAACGAGCGAACCGCCCTGCAGCACGTGCTGAATCCATTCTGCCGCGACCTCCATATGCGTAACGTCGATGTTTAAGCACATCAAGCCGACCAAAGTGCCCTCGTCATTTTTAATGAAGTAGGTCGATGATCTGAAGCTTTGCCCCAGCTTCCCCGAAGCTTTGTAATTCGCAATGAATTGTTCCTCGTGGTAAGCCTCTGCTTTGAGCAGCTTCAAGACCAGGTCAGTTGAGGCGTCTCCGACTTTCCGCCCGGTAATGTGACCGTTCTCAATAAAGATGATGGACCGCTCCAAGTCGCTGATATCATGGATGACGACTTCGCATTTCGGTCCGACGATCGCGGCGATAAAGGAAGCGATGGGAAAAAACTTCTCTAAAAACTGCCGATTGTCGCTCATGGATCGGTTCTGCTCCTTTCTTTCGGCATTGAAGTTATAATTTTTGCTAAATCCTTAAGTTTGTGTTTTGCATTTAAATTATCGTTATAATAATTTATTATCTTGATAAGATTATATTATATCTATAAAACGGTTTCAATCCCCAAATTGCGAAAACAAAAAAACTCCGCGCTGTTGGCGGAGTTTTTCCATTAGAACGATATCATCCCGATACAACCATCCGTGCTCTTTTAAATGGCGGCATTCTCGTTGGAATCAAGCGATTTCCCATCCGTGGCAAACGTTCGAATCCATCGGAATCGATTGACTTTCACCAGCGCAACGAAACATTTGAGAATTTGATCGCATTTGAGGCAAATGAACGTCATCAGCGGCGACAGCTGGAATACAAAGGCGCACAGTGCCGAAGCGGGCAGCACGATCAGCCACATGAAAATAAAATCGTTATACAGCACGAACTTCGTATCTCCCCCGCTCCGAACGATGCCGGTAAGCGCAGGCATTTGGTACGCCGTTCCGACGACCGTAATCGACAATACCGTCATGAAGTGGACCGCAAGCACTTTGGATTCGCTGGAAATCGCATAGAGGTCCATGACGTAATCTTTCGTAACGAAAAGCACAAGTCCCGTTGCCAATCCGATAAAAAGGTACAAAAGCTGCAGCGTTTTGCTGTACGTTTTGATTTTCGATACATGCCCTTCCCCGATCGTCTTCCCGATCACCACCGCCGTCGCGCTGGCCGAAGCATACGTAATGACCGTCACGAGCTGGAATACGGTGGTCGCCACGCTGTTTGCCGCTATCGCCGATTCTCCCATATGTCCCAAAATGGCGGACTGGGCGCCCATCGCGCAGGCCCATAGCAAATTCGCCAGCAGAATCGGGGAACCGATGCGCAAGTATTGGCTGAACAACGGCTTGTCGACATGGAAAAAATCCTTCAATTTGAGCATCAGCCTGCGGTCGAAACGCTTGATGAAAATGATGACGATCACGGTTTCAATGATTCTGGCCGCCAGCGTTGCCGTTGCCGAACCGTTCACCCCCATGCGCGGAAACCCGAAATGCCCGTAAATCAGAACGTAATTCAGACAAACGTTGATGATGAGCGTGGATAAAGAAACGATAAATCCGATCCGCACGATTTCGACGCTCCGAAGCGACGCGAGGAGCACGTTGGTCACGGCGAAAAATACATAGGAAAAGCAAATGATCCTTAAATAGGCCGCGCCCTCTGAGATGACGCGCTCTTCATTCGTAAACAGCGACATGCAGCCGTGCGGAAACGCAAACACGACGATCCACATGACAACGCTGACAAAAAGCGCAATCCTCATGCCGATGCTGGCCGCTTTTTTGACGGCCTCCAGGTTTTTGGCGCCCCAGCTTCTGGCGGACAAAATGACCAACCCCTCGGCCGCTCCCATCACCAGCATTTGCAAGACGAACTGGATTTGGTTCGCAAGCGCCACGCCGGACAACGCCGACTCGCTGTATCCGCCCAGCAGCAAATTATCGGACAGGTTTACGCCGAGCGTAATGATATTCTGCAGCGCGATCAGCAGCGTTAACCTAAAAAAGTTTTTGTAAAATGAAGATTCCCGGACCCATAACCCCATAACATTCCTTCTTTTCAACTGGATTTGGCTTGCTTGACTGTCTAAAAGCATACCATAATCAGGCAGAATCGGTGACTTGAAAATAAAAGCGAAAATCACAAAAAAATTCGGTAAATTATACAGTCCATACGGGCCGAGGAAAACGCAGCAATCGCTTCCACCCAAAAGGTTTCGGAGTTCACCTAATCGTTGATCAACCCGGCAAGGAAAATGGCAAACCTGCTTCATCGGGTGATATAATGAAACACATGCTCGAAAAGTTTTCGGGCGGTGTTTGCAAGAGCATTTGTAGTTGACAATGAACAACCTGCGCTCGGCAACTTCGTCATTCGATCCGGAAAATGGTGCGCACAATGGAAAGCCCGGGTTGTCATTGATCGTAAGATCGGGATGTAAAATCGATAGGAGGCGCTCGGCATGAAAGTAAAACGGATCGTCGCGAATATTGAGGCAAAAGATGTTGCAGAAGCCAAACGTTTTTATCAAGATATTCTCGGGATGGAACTATTGATGGATCATGGCTGGATTGCCACGTACGGAACCGAGGAAACCATGAGGACCCAAGTCAGCTTTGCTTCCGAAGGCGGTTCCGGCACGCCCGTGCCGGATCTTTCGATCGAAGTCGATGACGTTGAAGAAGCCTATCGCCTGATGGGGGAGAGCGGGTTTCGAATCGAATACGGTCCGGCGGACGAACCTTGGGGCGTGAGAAGATTTTATGTTCGCGATCCGTTCGGGCGGCTGGTGAATATTTTGGAGCATCAGTGACGGATACATCGCCAAAGAAAAAGCACGTTCCCTGCATCCTTGCGGATGCGGAAGAGCGTGCTTTTCGCTTTACTTTATATGAAGTTTGAGCATTTTGCTGCTCACAGTCATGCCAGTCCTTTCGAGGTTCTGACGCTTGGAAGCAGAAGTCCGCTTGTTCGTTCGACAAAAACGCGGTTTCCGTACTGCTCAAGCGGAATGCCTTCAAATACGACCGTCTCCCCATCCGCTTGCGCCTGCTTTGAAACCGCAATCGGCGCTTCAGCCTGGAGCGAACCGAACAACGAGATGGTGTCGCCTTTTTTCACGCGCTCGATCGACACTTTTCCGGCTTCAAGGCGAATCTCGGACGTCGGCACCTTTTCCGACAGTTCCGGATAACGCTCGTCAAACAACTCGAAACCGTAAATGCGGGTATGCCCGCTTCCTTCGATGCTCATCTGCGTCGGCTCTACGATCTGCAGCCGTACGTACCGCGCCAAAACATCCTGAGGCAAAATACGGTTGATTTCGTCCGCCTGGTTCTCCGTAACCTCATCAATGAGCGTAAATCGCTCTCCGTCCAGGCTTACCAAAATTTGCGCATGCTTGGTGTTCCAGTATTTCGACTCCCTCGCTTCCGGATGCCCGCAGTTGATGATCCGATACTGTTTGATCGTATTCGGCTCTTTCAAGTCGATCGTCAGATGCGGACGCACCTCGGTCGAACACCATTTGCCGCTTTGAATGGTCCCGTCGATCGTCTTGGAGGCATTTTCGTTATCGTTTGCGCTGCTGGATGCGCTTGCGGTCACGCCTAGCGACGACAAGGCGATGTTTTTGCGGTCATATCCAAGCGCCGGCACCGGCTGCTCCGTCCCCGCCTTGACGGCCGTCAGCACGATCATGTCCGAAATAAACGGCTTGATGGCCAGCGTGCCTACATCCACGACAAAATCGAAAGGCTTTTCTTCCTTCAAACGGTTTACCTTGCATGCGTCCATTTCCGCCAGACGTTTGGAAGCCGCTTCGTTATGCGATTCCATGCCCGTCAAATCTCCATGCTGCATGGAGATAGCCGCGTGAATGGCGTGCTGACCCGCTTGTGCCATCAGCTTGAAAGCGCGCAGGAACGGATCCAGCTCTTCCACCAAATTGCGGTTGAGGCATTTCTCGCGGATCCGGTCGGCGGCAAGCTCCATGCGCTCGAACTGGGCCAACAGCGCTGCCGCAGGTTCCGAAATATCGCGTCCGCTTCCGATTCCATCCCGAAGGGCAGCGATTTCCTTTTTCAAATTCCAAGACTCGTCAAAATAAAAGTCGCCGCTCGCGCCGCCGTCGTCTTTCAGATGACAGCTGTTGGACGCAAAAATTTCCAAATCCTCCGCCACTTCGGGAGCAAGGGCTCTAAAGGATGCGGAAAAGCTCCGTTCCGGATCAAAAGCGTCCGTATTCCAGTTATGGTCGGCAATGCAGAACAGCGCCTGCTTGGAGGCTTGCGCTTGGTTCATCGGATTCGCGAAAAATCCGTTGACGTTATCGAGATCGGAGCTCAAATTTTCGATTTTGCCCATCAATAGTTTGGAGTCGCAGTAGTCGTTGACCGGGTAGTTCCACCATACCGACAGATTGCGATCGGAACCGATCTGGCGTTTCGGCGCGTCGTATTGTTCTTTCGAGATGTTGGACATCGTCGCCGCGCCCGTCCACATGATTTCGACGTCGGCATGGAGCGTTTCGACAAGCGGTTTGAAATATTCCGTCATGGAAGGTCCCCAAGCTTCGCAATATCGGGTCCCGACGGTGAGCAAAGGCCGCACGTCGCCCTTCGGTTTCACGAATTCGCCGTCGATCCGGTTGATGAATTCCGCCTGCTGCTTCCCGCTTGCAACCCCCACCAAATCGTCGAACAAGACGCCGAATTGGCGCACGCCCAGCGCGTACAGCTGCTCAAGCTTCGCAATCGCCGACATGAAGTCTTCCTCCGACGCGAGGTCGATCGAATCCCCCGGATGGATGGTCCACACGAAATTCAAGTTGTTGGCATGGCCCGCCGCCGCCAGTTCGGCAATTTCCTTCGCCTTCCCTTCGGGATACAGGTCGCGCCAATGCTTGCGATGATACGGATCGTCTTTCGGCGCGTAAATGTAGGTGTTCAGCTTCTGCCGTCCGCCGAATTCCATGAGATCCATCCGGTCTTCATGGCTCCATGGATAGCCGTAAAACCCTTCGATGTATCCCCGGTATAGAATCTCCGGATAATCCTCGATCCGGCATGCTTTTAATGTGCGCCGGTCCGACTGCTCCAACATTTGCAGCAGCGTCACGACGCCGTAATGAATCCCGTCTGCGTCGCTGCCGATGATCATGATTTGCGCGCAACCCGTTTGATCGCGGACGATCAGCGTATAAGCCTCTTTTCCTTCAGCCACAACATCGGACACGGATTCCATGCCCGGCAGGCCGGCCTGGCTTTTTTCCGCCAATACGATCTGCGTCCGCCCTTCTTTCATCCCATCGGATAAGGAATATGTAAAGCCTTGCCCGTCTAACGCTTTTTGCAGCTTGGGCAGCGTAGCTTCTTTCAGACCGGATAACACGGCAATATGTATTTCTTGGGTCAAAACCGCTTCCCCTTCCAAGGAAACGATCGATTGAGGAACAGGATACAGCTTGTACGGTTGTTCTGAAACGATGTTTGCGTTTTTCGTCATGATGCGCTCCTCCAACTTCATTTATATTCATCATATCTATTATATCAATCCACTCCTCGCAGATGCTACCTACCAAATGATAGATTTTAACCTGTAATTTCGCGCCTATAGCCCCTTGTTTTGGCGTTCTTCACCAAAATTCGGGACAATCTCCCGTTTTTCTTGGGACGGTTCTGCGATTATCACGTATAATGATGGAAGAAGATAGAAGAAGTCGAAATGGAGGACCTTAAAGATGGGATTGTTTTCTTTTATTCGCGGCCAGTTTATTGAAGTCATTGAATGGACCGACAACACCAACGAAATCGTTCATCAGTTTCCGGTGTACGACAAAGCGATCAAAATGGGGGCCCAGCTCACGGTTCGCGAGTCCCAAGCCGCCATCTTCCTGAACGAAGGGCAAATCGCCGACGTGTTCGGGCCCGGGAGATACATACTAAGCACGGAGAACATGCCTGTCCTGACGGCATTGAAATCCTGGAAATATGCTTTTAATTCGCCCTTCAAGGCCGACGTCTATTTTGTGAATACGCGGAATTTCACCGACCAGAAATGGGGCACCACCAACCCGATCATGATGCGCGATCCGGAATTCGGGGCCATTCGCATGCGCGGGTTCGGAAGCTATGCGTTCCGCGTGCAGGACCCGGCTTTGTTTTTGAAAGAAATATTCGGTACCCAGTCGTCTTTTACGGCCGATCAAATCGGAGGGTACTTAAAATCTGTCATCGTCTCCGGTCTTACCGACCTGATCGGCGAAGCCAAAATTCCGATTATGGATATCGCCCTCCACTATGACGAACTGAGCGCCGCCGCCCAGGCCAAGCTTGAGCCGATATTCAACGGCATGGGGCTGTCGCTTTCCGGATTTTTCATCGAAAATATATCGCTTCCGGAAGAGGTCGAAAAAATGATCGACCGCAAGTCGTCCATGAATATTGCCGGAAATTTGGACCAATACATGAAGTTCCAGGCAGCCGAGTCCCTGCGGGAAGCGGCAAACAATCCGGACGGCGGACTTGCCGGAACCGGCGCGGGTCTGGGTGCGGGCATGGCGATGGGTCAAATGTTCTCCCAGGCGATGAACAGCACCTCCGGACCTGCCGTTCCTCCTCAGGCCGCCGCTCCTTCGATGCCTGCTCCCGCCGCGGAAGCGACGGAGCCTTGCGCTTCCTGCGGACACGGACTGAAACCGAGCGAGAAGTTTTGTCCGGAATGCGGCACGCCGAAACCTGAAAAGAAATTTTGCACCGAATGCGGCGGCGCGCTTGAACCCGGCATGAAATTTTGCCCGAACTGCGGCACGAAGGCGTAAAGGAGGACGAAAATGACGGTAGAAGCACCGATTCGTTTTCCGTGTCCCGGCTGCGGCGCGCAGATGGCGTTCGATGCCGAAAGTCAGCAAATGAAATGCACGTATTGCGGTCATTTGGCGCCGATCGATATTCCCGAAGAATATGAGGAGCCGGTCGAATACGAGCTGGATTTTTCCGACGAAAACGATGAAGCCTTAAGGGACTGGGGAACGGAACAGCAGGTCATCAAATGCGAAAGCTGCGGCGCCGAAACGCTGATCCCGGTTCAGCAGACCGCGCTTATGTGCGCGTTCTGCGGTTCTCCCAAAGTGCTGCCGCAAGGAAGCGACGACAGCATCCGGCCCGAATCCATCATCCCCTTCCATATCACGAAAGAAAAAGCTGACGAGCTGTTCCTGAAATGGAAAAAGAAAAAATGGTTCGTGCCGAACGCATTCAAAAAACAGCACACCCGTTCGAACGTGACCGGCATCTATGTTCCGTTCTGGACCTTTGACGCCCAAACGCATTCCGATTACGAGGCGGAAGTCGGAACCCACCATTACAGGACCGAGACGCGGACGCGAACCGTTGACGGCAAAACGGAAACGTATGAGGAGCAGGTTCGTTATACGGTATGGCATTCGACCAGCGGTTCCTACAGCCAGTTTTTTAACGATGTGCTTGTCCCTGCCTCCAGCCATCATGACAGCCGAATCCTTGCGAAGTTCGACGATTTTAGCCTGGGGGACCTTCTGCCTTACAAACCCGAATTTTTGAGCGGGTATGTCGCCGAACGGTATAACGTTTCCTTGCGCGACGGGTGGGCGGACGCTCGATATCGGATCGACGAAGAACTCGAAAGCCGGATCAAAAGCAAAATCGGCGGGGACGAAATCCGGAATCTGGAGATCGATACAGGATACTACGACAGAACTTACAAGCACATTTTGCTTCCTTTATGGAATGCGACGTACAATTTCAAGAACAAGACCTACCATTACATGGTGAACGGAGAAACCGGCAGCGTCAGCGGCAAAGTGCCGCGCAGCGGCTGGAAGATCACGTTTTTCGTTTTATTTTGGGCCATCGTTGCAGCCGTCATCATCTGGTATTTTAATCAGCAGCCTTAATGCATAAAAGACCGGCGCGGGATTTCTCCCGCTGACCGGTCTTTGCAATTTATGGCTTCATGCCTGTGATCTCCGCCACGATTTCGTATGAACGAAGACGGGCCTTGTGGTCGTATATGGCCGAGTTGATGATCATTTCGTCCGCCTGGGTTTCGTCGAGGAACGCCTGCAGCTGGCGCTTGACCTGATCGGGGTTGCCGATGATCGCGGTCGAGAGCCGGCTCATGACGATATATTTTTCCTGTTCGGTCCAAAGGCCGTCCATCGATTGGACCGGAGGCGGCAGCTGCCCCGGCGTATTCCGGATCATGCTTAAAAACTGCTGCTGGAACGAAGTGGCGATAAACTCCGCTTCCTCCGTCGTATCCGCCGCAAACACATTGACGCCGACCATCGCATGCGGCCGATCTAATTCCTCCGACGGCTGAAAACGCTCGCGGTATTGCGTCAGGGCAGGGATCGTATATTCCGGCGAAAAATGGCTCGCGAACGAAAACGGCAATCCAAGCTTCGCGGCAAGCGCGGAACTGAAGCCGCTGGAACCGAGCAGCCAGATCGGCACCTTCTGCCCTTCGCCCGGGAACGCGCGCACGCGCTTGTATCTCGAATTGGGATCAAAGTACGCCCGCAGCTGCTCCAGCTGCTCGGGGAACTCCGAGCCGTCGGCGCGGACGTCGCGGCGCAGCGCCATGGCTGTTACCTGGTCCGTTCCCGGGGCTCTGCCGAGCCCGAGATCGATCCGGCCGGGATACATCGCCTCAAGCGTGCCGAACTGCTCGGCGATGACCAGCGGCGCATGGTTCGGCAGCATGATGCCCCCGGAGCCGACCCGGATCGTTTTCGTTCCGCCCGCCACATAGCCGATGACGACCGAGGTCGCCGAGCTGCCGATCCCCGGCATGTTATGATGCTCGGCCAGCCAGTAACGGTGATATCCCCATGCTTCCGCATTCTGGGCGAGACTCATGGTGTTTTTAAACGCCTCCGACGGCGTGCTGCCTACGGTTACCGGAGCCAGATCCAAAACGGAGTACGTAATGTCTTTCAGATTTTTTCCTTGGTCGCGTGCTGAATCCATATTCTTCACCTCTAATCATTAATGGAGAAGCTTGCGCATTTCGTCGACTTGATGCTGTCTCACCTTTTCGGGCGTCACGTCGTTTCCTTCCGGATCGATGATCGTCAATCCTTCGAAGGATTTCAGTACCTGTCCGCGGATTTCGCGCAAATAATCTTCGCGAAGCACTTGCTGTTCCACCCGTTCCGCGTTCGTTAAGCCGGTCTCGCGTTCTTTTTTGGCCAACTCGTTAATGCGTGCCAATATCTGTATCATTCGCATTCCCTCTTTCTTTTTGCAGCCAGGATCTTTGGATGTCCTATTGCTATGGTGTATTCGCGAAAAACGTCAGTTAAACGACCATGGTATTCTGCACCCATGTCTGCAGCGATTCTAGTTTGCCCGCAAAACGCTCCGCCTGCATCTCTTCGGCCAAATCGGCAACGGTTTTACGCTTCAGAACCGACTTCCAGGCATTTTCGGCCTCTTCCATCAGATCGGATAGCAGGCAGCAGCGGTCCTCTTCCCGCAGTTCCAGCATGTCGCACAAAATCCCGCTTGAAGAATAAAGCGTCTGCTGTCCTTCGATTGCAAGATACACATCGTAGATGCGAATATCCTCAATCCGCTTCTTCAGCTTGAACCCGCCTTTGATTCCCGGTACGGAAGCGATCAGGTCGGCGCTGACAAGCTTGCGCAGCAATTTTTGAAAATAGGTGGCCGAAACGCCAAGCTGCTGGCTGATCGCCTCGCCGGGGAGCACCGCTTTGTCGGGCAGCATATTCAGCAGTAAAATGGCATAGACGGATTGTTCAACGCCCGTTTTCATGTGCATGAATAAATTCACCTTGCCTCATCTTGTATAACATGGATATTATTTATCCGCTTTATACATTATATCCGATCTTGCCCTTAAATCAACCCCTGTATGCACTCATACGAAATCGCCTAACGCGTATTTTTGCAAAAAACGGACGATGTTTAGAAAAAACCAAAATAACCGGCAAAGGGCTTTTCTCCCTTTACCGGCCTTGAATGTTACTTGATATAGTTGCGGCTTACCAAATCGCTTGCAATGGCTTCGGTCGGAATCTCGAATTCCACGCTCCCCATATAACCCGGGGCCACTACGTATTTGTCGAAGACGATCACGAGTTTGCCCTTGTTGTTGATATAGAAGTTTTGGTCTTTTTTGATCGTTTTGAATTCATCCGTCGGCAGCACGTCGGCAGCGCCGCGCACCCAATAAAATTTGTCCGGATTTTCCTTCATTTGCGATTTCATCTGTTCTTGAATATTCTCGCTGATCAACCGGATATATTGATCGTCTTTAAACAACATCGGCAGCGTGATGAGAATCTGATTCTTCTTGTCGATGGTGTCCAGCTTCAACTCCTCGGAAGACGAACCCGCGCTCTCGACGACATAACGCTCGATGGACAGGATCTCGTCCGTGTCGGTCTTGATTTCATAACCGGCATCCACTCCCAGGTGACCGCCGCCTTGTTTTTTCATGGCTTCGATCTCGGTCTGGAATTTGTCGAAGAGCGCTTTGTTTTCTTTCATGTATTTTTCGTTCAGTCCCGTTTCCAATGCTTTGTTGTCCAGATTGGCGATTGCGGGTACTTTGATATTCGCCTCGTAGTCTTTCTCGTCCACCACGTATTCCCTTAGCGTCAGCACTTTGATGATCCGGTCCACGCCCGGGATGGCGGATAACGCGTTTGCCACGGCCGGGCTGGCATTGATGGTTACCAGAAGCAGGAGCGCTGCGGCGCAAGCGCCGGCAATCCATGTATATTTTACGCGTTTGTGTTTTGGATTGCGCAAAGATGCATTAATGGCTCGATCCACGATCATATCCAACTCGTCCGGAATCGGGATGTCTTCATACTCTTTTCGTAAAAGTTCCAAGTTCTTGTTCATCTTATTTGATCTCCTTTGAGGATTCATCGTCCATCTTGATCCGCATGACTCGAAGCGCCTGATACAGCCTCGTTTTGACGGTATTTACGTTCTCTCCAAGCACCGCGGCCACTTCATCGATTTTCATGTCTTCAAAATACCGCAGCACGATCACGCTTCGGTATTTCTCGGGCAGCTCTTCGAGCGTCCTTTTCAAATCGAAATTCGTGTAATCGTCTTCCGTACCGGAAGCATGCATTTCGATCATCTCATGATCCATCGTTCGAACCTTTTTGCTTCTGCGGAGAAAATCGAGCGCGGTGTTGACCACGATGCGGTAAAACCAGCTTTTGACCGCTTCGGGATCCTTCAGTCCGTCGATGCGGGTCATCGCTTTATAGATCGAGTCCTGGACGATGTCCAGCGCATCATCTTTATTTTTCACGTAACTGAACGCGAGCCTGTACACTTGTTCCTGATGATCTTTGATGCATCGCGTCAGCAGCTTTTCCATTTTCCTGTTCAGCATGTCGTATTACCCTTCTCTGTTTAGTCGCTGACGGTTAGGGCGCGACCCCTTTTTCCCGCCTCACGGAAGCAAGACGTTTGAAGGGGCGCAAAAAGTTTGGAGGTTGCGAAAAAAATTATTTTTTCCGCGCCGTGACGGCCTCGACGAGCATGGAAGCGTAAAATGAGGCTCCGTTGCGTTTCAAATGCACGCCGTCGCGGTAAAAATATTCTTCTTTGCCTTCGCTTGCCGAATACCAGTCTACTACCGCCGCGTTTACGAAATCATTGGAAACTTCTGCAATATCCGCATTGACGGCATTCTGCCATTTCCGCGGGACTCGCGTATTCACGAGCAAGACCTGCTTGTCCTCTCCGAGGGATTGCAGCAGGGAGCGCAATTGTTTCTTGTTAAAAGGTCCGTTGGTGCCAAGCTCGATGATGATCCGGTCCCCGAGGCGGCCTTCTGCTTTCAAGCGTTCAACCACGTCCGCCGCCTGTCTCATCTGACGCCCCACTTTGCCGTCCACGACGATGCCGGGAAGCATTTTTTCCAAAAAAGGCGCTGCGTCCAGCATGACGGAATCGCCGATGGCCGTAATGCCTTTGCCGGATGAAAGCTGAATATTACCGGTAGACCTGTCGACCTCTTTCGTTGGCGGCGCCGTTTCTTCTCCCTTTTCAGGGACTTGAAGAGGTTTCTCCGGTTGATGGACATGCTCGGCAGGTTTGTCTCCTGTCATTTCATCCAGCTTTTCGTGCGCCCCCTCATTTTCGGTTTGAGAAGATTCCGCAAGCGCTCCATCCGCTTCGACTACATGCGCGGCCGGCTCCGAATGGTTCATAAAATGATGGCTCCAAGCAGCCGTCGCTAAACATACAGCAGCAACAGCGCTTAAAATGATCGGACGCAGGCGCCGTTTTCGGGCAAAAGAAGGTCGATCTCGTTTCATGTTCATTCCCCCTCTGCGTAATGGCTCTTCGATATATCTGTAGGAGCATGCCGCCAAAAACAAGCTCAATGACAGCTGAAGCAAAATGCGGATGGGACTTGGCCCTTCCGTTTCGACACCAGGGCTCGTCAACATAATGACTGGAAAATGCCAAATATACAGGCTGTAAGACCGGACCCCGATCCAGCGCAAAAGCTTGCAGCCCATCGCTTTGGCGATCCGGCTGGCGGGATGCGCCAGGACGGCGATGACGGCCGCGGACAACAACGATATGAGCAGGAATCCTCCGCGGTAGAGAGAATCGTCATATTCGCCCGTCCGGCAAATAAGTGCCGCAAGAACGATAAGTCCCAAAAGCCCAACGATATCCAGCATGCCGCGAGCCCCTGCCGAAACCCGATCGCTCAGCTTTCGGCTCGGCCAAACGACCGCCAAAGCTGCGCCGATCAGAAGCGCAAACGCGCGCGTATCCGTACCATAGTAGACGCGGCTCGGGTCCTCGCCCGGAACGTATATCGCTGCCATGGCCAGCGCCGAAACGGCTGTCAGCCCCAGCATGATGAGCGCAAGTTTGGTGCGCCGCGGGAAGATTTTCATGCCGATCACCAGCAGCACCGGCCAAACCAGATAAAACTGCTCTTCGATGGAAAGCGACCAAAGATGGCCGATCGGCGAAGGTGGGCCAAAACTTTCGAAATACGATACTTTATGAAAGATAAGCCACCAATTATTCACGTAAAATAGGGAAGATAGAAAAGCTCCTTTTAGATCCTGCAGTCTGCCCGAATCGAAAATTACAAGCCATAAGGCGACGAACGCGAGCATCGAAAGCATGGCAGGCAGCAGTCTGCGGACCCTGCGAATCCAAAAATCGACAAGATTCAGCCTGCCATGATTCTGCCATTCCTGAATGATCTGATCCGAAATCAGATAACCGGAGATGACGAAAAAGATCCCGACGCCGATGAACCCTCCCTGCGCCCATGTTGCGTTCAAATGATAAGCAATGACGGCGATGACGGAAAAAGCCCTCAGCCCGTCGAGTCCGGGCATATACCGTTTGCCTTCTGGCGATCGCCGGGGCATAAAGCTCCGAGATTGCCGACTTCCGTGCAGGTTCAAGTTGTCGATCATAGTCATTCATCCTTACGTTTGATTTGTTGTTCATAGGCAGGACGCAGCAACGGATGTAAAAAGTTGTTGTTATTAACTGGAATAGGTATTTGAACGTAAAAAAGGCACTCCGTTCAGAATGCCTTCGGAATGCCTTTTTGTTTGTATTTGCTTTTATCCGACCTGGAATTACCGCTCAACTTCCGCTTTCAGGATTTCGGATACGAATTGAAGGGGGACGTACAGTTTGTTCTGCTGAAGCACGGGTGCGGCGCTTAATGCTCTCGGGGCCGTTTTCGCGAAAAAGTACGCGTTTTTGCCCACGGTTACGCTTGTCCACTGTGCCCCTTTCCGGACCTCGGCCGTCTTGGCGGACGGATTCCACTTGAGTTCATATCCCAATTGCAAAGCTACGTCGCGCAAAGCCACCATCTCGGTACCGTGAGCATTTGTATATTTGGCCGTCTTTTTCAGATCCAGTTTCCGCGTCGATTCCGGTTTGGTTTTATCGCCGTATGGCCCTTTCAGGTCGAAGCGGAACTCCGGCGAACCAACGTATCCCGGCGCAATGCTGTATTTGGGGAACACAACGACCAATGTTCCATTTTCGACATAAAACGTCTGCTCTTCGAACGTCCCTTGATAATCCTCAAGAAAATACTTTTCGGGATCTTTTTTCATTTGCGCGAGAATGTCCGCATCTAGTTTCGCTTTGTAATTGTCCCCTAGCAGGTCGGAGAGCGTCACCCGCTCCGCGGCGGCGACGTTTTTCACGTTGTACGTATCGATCCGCGGCATGCTTGTTCCTCCCGTGAACCCTTCGGTCACCACCTCCAGCGAAACGATTCCCCTAGGACTTCCGGTTCCGTCCGACTTCAGCTTGTAGGAAATGTACAATTCAAACGGATGAAACTTCTGATGCGCTGCCTTCGCTTTGGAAGCGGCATCCGCAGCCTCTTTTTCCCATTGGGCCAAATCTTTCTGCGCATGCGACAAAATGATGTCGTTCATTACATCCTGATAATGCGTATCCAGCATTCCGGCGAGCTGCGGCACTTTGATATGGGCCGTCAGGTAAGGGCTTGTCGATTGGAGAATCTGGTCCTGCGCTTTTACGCCTTTCGCTGCAGGCGCTGCCGCTTGCATAGTGGCCGACGTCATCGCGGGAACCTGCGCGGAAGCCATGGCGTGGACCGGCAAACCGGCGGCGCTTATTCCCAAAAATGCCGCACAGCCTACGGCGGTCAAGGTTATCCGGTTCATCGTTTTCTTTTTCATATCTTTCATCCTCCATCTCTCTTTAAAAACGTCTCTTAATCACGTTCATCGGCTAGGACGCGGGAGAAGGGGCAAAAAGTTTTCATAAAATAAAAAAAAAGAAAAACGTCTCGCGACGTTTTCAATTTCCCCAGCGGACGGTTGCCCCTTCCTTCTTATCGTAAGCCTGCGCCCAATAATATCCGGAGGCCGTAATCCGTCTCGGAGCAAACCCGATTTCTCCCGAAGGGGACGATACATTCTCGGAGTTTGCGGTAAAGGTCCCCGCGGCGGTCGCCGTGCCGTTGACGTATTTTCCCGCCATAGAAGTGAACCTGCCTCCAACCTTGGCGGCCATTGCCTTACCGGTCTTCATATCCGCGATCTGAAGGGTGACCGTCGCCTTCGTTCCGTCGTATGTCGTCTGAATTTGCGACACGATCATCGGTTTTAAGGACGTATGCCCCGTTCTCGCCTTGACCGGATCGCTTGGCGGCCCCTCGTTTCCGGAAGCGTCGACGGCCGTAATTCGATAGACATATTTCGTATCCGGCAGCAGCCCGATGTCCCGGAAGCTTAGTCTCGTGGAGACCCCTGCCAGATGCGCTTCGTCGAGCGGAAAGTTCGGACTTGTTCCCCGGTAAATGCGGTACTCCTGAACGGCGGCATTGTCCGCGGCGGGGCCGTAAGCAATATCGATTCGCTGATAGTCGAACGCGTTCGCCTGCAATACTCCCGTAACGACGGTCGGCGGCTCGTTGTCCGGAGGGGCCTGCCACAAGACCCCTTCAAGGCCCCAGACGGAAGGCAACCTGCGCATTGAGTCATAGTGGTGAACCGCAATTCCTCCAAAAGCAGGATCCCCCTCAAAGGCAGCGTACACTTTATCCAGCTCCGCCTCCATATACTGCCTACCTTCCTCGCTGAAGCTGATCGTTTCGGGGTCTCCTCCGTCGGCGATGTCTTTGGTTTCGACGCCGATCACGACGGAATACGGTTTTCCGATTTGATTGGCATATTCCATTTCGCCCCGCGCATGCTCGATGATTCCGGCGGTTCCTTCGGCCTGATCGCGATAATCCATGATGGAGATATAATCAAGCGTATCCTGCACATGTTCGGAAAGCGGTTTCAAATCGTCGTTCCATACGATATCCGTGGCGTCCGCGGAGATGTCGAACCAGCGGGGAATCGCCGCTCCGACTCGAAGGGACAACCCGGAGGCCGCTTTGCGGTCCATCAAAGCTTTCAGCATATCCAGGTATTGTACCTGAACCGAAGGTTTTCCGCTTTTGAAATCGGGAAGGCTATATGGCTCGGTATCGATGTTCACCCCGTCGAACCGTTCATGTTCGGCAGAGGACAAATTATAATTCAAGATTTGTTCGAATTCGGCGACCGCCTGCGCCCGATACCTTTCATACGCCCCGAAATACGGAGGCGCGGTGCCGCCGGCAATCAAAGCTTGAACGCGATAACCGCGATCATGCGCCCACCCGATAAAATCGCGCACCTCCGCGCGCTTGGTTTCCAGCATGCGGAGTCCGTTATATTTTCCTACCGCCAAATACCAGGTCCGAACCGGGTCTTGGCCAAACGTGCCCGTATCCGTGGACATCGCATCCAATACCGTTCTAGCGCCCGGGTTCAAAATGAGCGGATAAGACTCGTTTTCCCAAATCCACAGCGCCCGGTCCTGGCTGTATACGTCCTGCGTTACCGCAGGTGCCGTTTCCTCTCCCGACACATTTCCCGTTCCGTCCCCAAAGTCGTTCTCCAGCTCCCGATATTCGGCGTCCTCTTCAGGAACATCGGCATAGGCATCGGGAACGTCTCCGTCGGAAGCTTCTTCATCGGGGGCCTCATCGTTCCCGCTTCCCATCTCGGCAGAAATTCCGGTTCTGACATATACGGTCGGGCTGAACCCGATATTTCCGTTCATGTCCTCAGCCCTTGCTTCCAAGCTGTTCACTCGTTCCGGTACGGAACGGGTATCCCAGGATAGCGAATATCCCGTCACGGCCGGATTGGCGTCCCTCCACTCCTCACCGTTAACTCTTACCTGAACGCGCGCGATGTCGTTTTTCCCTGAAGCCTCGACTTCAATGGAGATTTCTCCCTGGGCCGTATCCTGCTCCATGGGGCTGATGATCCTGACCAGCGGAACGTTCGCCTGCGGATTGTCCACTTCGACCTGCGTAAACGAAGACCACACCATGTACCGGGTTGCTGCATCCTTGCCTCTCGCCACGATCTCGACCGGTCCGTCATACGGCGTTAAATCGACATCCGCGTACCAGCTGCCTGCTTCCTCTCCTTCCAGATGGGCGCTCTCGACCGAGTCGCCGTTCATCGCGATTTCGATGTCGTACACGCCGCTGTACGTTCCTGTCAAACGGGTGATTCCTGGTCCTAACGGCCCGCCCGCACCGGGATGATCGATGGTGATCTGCCCGGCGGCCGATACCGATCCAGGAGGAATGCAGGAGAACGCCAGCAGTACCGCCAAAAACATACAAATTCCGAGTTTGCATGAAACCTTTTTCCAGGTCCGGATCATAACCTGTCCCTGTTTGGCTGCCATAAGTCTCTTCACTTCCTTTGCCCATAATGTGAATGACCTTGACACAACGACTGCAACAAGAAACGGCGGATACGCATTCAGGTATTTGTCGTAGAATAAAGCGCTTACTTTTTCTTATTTTGGCAGGCAGAAGGTTAGAACCGGATCCGACAAAAAAATAAGGTATGGAACAAAAAGTCCCATACCCATTTCGTAAATACACTTCATCCTATGTCGCTTAACGCTTATCCGGCCTGAATAGCTTGGGCCAGGCTCAACCGAATCTAGAAAATGCATACAGGAGCATTATTTCTATTCTCCCAAGTAAGGCTCCACCAATGCCTTCACCCGCTTTATGCCCTCCCACATGTCGCCCGGCCCATCGTACACCAATGTAATCGGGCCTTCATACCCGCTGCTTCCGACAAGATCCATGCAACTCCTGAACTCTTCCTCAGCCAGACTGCCTGTTTCATCCGTCATGGCCTTTGCATGAATGGAATCGCTCCGCGGGATGGTAGCCCCCAACGCCGCAAGTTTCCCCTCTCCGGCGAAGTTGCCGAAATCGGTTATCAAACCGAGCTCTTCGCCGCAGGCGTCCAACAGGGATATGCAGTTCGCCGCCGTGGAGGCCAAATCATGAAAGTTCTCGGTCACGATTCTGACATGCTTATCGGATGCGTAATGAATAAGACGCTTGAGCTGCGCAGCAGCCAGCCGGACGGCTTTCTCGTCCGCCGGATCGGCATCGCCCGCAATGATGCGAATCCGTTCGGCACCCAAGGCCGAGGCGATATCGATCCATTTTTCCATCCAAACCATATCCGCTTCCCTTCGCACATCATCCGGACTCGTGATATCTCCGTAATCGGCGAGCAACGTATACAAGCGGATTCCCGATTGGACGATCGATTCACGCAGTTTATGGATGTAAGCGCTGCCTGTCTCCGGAAGATGAAAATGGCAGAGATCCATCGCCTGAAATCCGTTGTCGCTTAACAGGCGAGGCAAATCCAGGAGCGAAACGGTTTCCGGCTGTTCCTCCACCCTCGTGCCCTGCATTTTGGCCGCTTCATCCCAATACGTCCAGCGAAGAGGACCCAAATTCCTATGCAAGCTCCATGTCGTTAACGATAAAAAGGGCATTCGCTTTTACCTCCTTTATGGATCGTTCCTAGGGTCGTCTTCTCATCCAAGCACAATTCCAAAATGCTTTTGCAGCGCTTGATGGTATTCCTCGGTCGTTTTTGGCACCCATGACGTTACGCCATTGGACGTAAAAACTCTGAATTCATCGCCCGCCACCGTATTTCTTCCTTCGGGAGTGCGGATAAACACCATCGCGGTTTGCGTAAAAATCGATTCGGGCGCATGTTCGCACCAATACGAAGCCATCGCGTAATCCTGGAGGAGCTGCGGCTCCTCGGTAAACGAATACAACCGGCACCAATGCCCGTGCTTCCATTCGCAGAGCATCCAGCCGAAAAACGCATCCTTTTCCAGGCGATAACATTCCGTACCTTGGTTCTGCTCGAATCCTTCTTCCAGCACCAATGGACGGACGGGCACGCTCCCCCCGACCCCGACGTCGCATACATAACAATGTCCTTCGGCCTCCACGCGCAAAATATGATGCCTGCGCATCGGCGGCGGATTCGGTTCGTCCCGCCAAAATCTCGCAAAGTAATGCGTCACTCGGAAGCCGAGTTCTTCCAAAAGCCAACCGAACAGCGCGTTCAGTTCGAAGCAATACCCTCCGCGGCGGCGGGAAACGATTTTGTCGTACAAATCCTCCCGGTCTAACGACAAGGGAACGCCGTTGATAATATCGAGGTTTTCATAGGGAACGTGGTAAATATGGCATTCCTGAAGACGCGCGAGCACGGCCGCGGTCGGTTCGACCGTTCCGTCGTACCCGATGCGTTCCAAATAAGCCGCCGCCTGCGTCGAGATGCCGGATATATTTTTATTCATACCGCAAATAAACCTCCACCTTCATAGAATTGCGACTCCAAATACTTTCCATAAGTATATGTCCATCTCCTCCCGCAAAGACAAAAAACCAGCCGGGCAAAAATGCTCCCGGCCGGCTTTACGTCATGAACCTAAAAGATGGTCTGGCGATTGCGTTTACGCCATCGTTACCCCTAAAATCCCGGGAACAGACGACTATTTTCCGACGCGTTCCGGCAAACCGTAAGTCACGAATTTCGCTTCCACCCAAGGATGGCCGGGACCTTCAAAGCGGCAGCCGAACGAGATCACTTGATAACCGCTGCGCAAAACGGGCGGGACGGTCTGCGCTTTCGTTTCGCGAAGCAAGTTCCAATTCTGGTCATAGATCCGGCATGACGCCCCGCCATCGCAGACCAAATATTCTCCGGGAGACAAGTCCGTATCGATAAGCATGAACCGCCCGCCAATCTGGAACGACGGCCGTTTGACCGAACCGCTCCCTCCCCAGGATTGAACGCGCATGACGAACCGCAGCGGCTGATCCCCGAACCGGTTCTCGAACGCCCACTCGGCGCCCCCCGGTTGTCCGGGCTGCTGCTCCTCGGAATCGCATTCGAAGATAGAGGAAATTTCAATCGGATAAAGGCTAAAGCCTCCTTCTTCCGCCGTCTCCAAATGCCAGTTGGAATGCGGGTCCCTCAGCCTCTCGCGCTGCTCTTCCGTAAAGGCGCCGGCATTCCGCGCGGACTCCCACCGTTTTACCGCTTCCAGCAGCTCGTCCGCATTCCCGTTTTTCCCCAGCACATCCATATTGGCCGAAAGCGCAAAACCGGCATCGAACCCGGCAGCCTTCGACAGCATCCATTCGATCTCGTCCAGCGTCGTCGCTTCGAACTTCCTTGTTGCCGAGCGCATCAAAAACCAGCCGAGCATTCGCGGGAAGAAATTGCGTTCAAAATACTGCTGGTTTCTCAGCCGATACTCAAGCTGTCCTTCGCGCATCGCCGCGCCCCAAGGTTCGCCCCAATTCATCCGGGTATGCACGTGCCACAGGTAATGGGTCAACAGGCTTGCGTCGTTAATCATCTCGTTCTCCCAACCCTCGTAGCATCTCATGACAAAACGGCTCGCCGCATAATCTTCATGCCCCGTCGCATAACAGCCTTCAAGCCCGTCAAACGATATTTGCCCAAGTCCAGCGAAGCGGAAAAGGCGGTTCAGGCGATCCGCAAACTCATCCTGCATTTGAAGCCCCGGAAAAAAGACGTCGTACGGATGATCCCACACCCGCCAGACCGTTTCCCCCGCTGGATAAGCCGCCGCTTCCGTGCGAAAACAACCTCTTCGGCAGCCTATCAACCTCCAAGGCGGGCTCTCCGAGACCGCATCGTATTCGATCAGTTCATCGCCTATTCTCGCTCGATTCAGATACAAGGAAAGCCGAAACGGCTCCGGATCGTCCACGGGAATTTCCGCGGAGTCCCCCCCGATGTTTTCCATCAACACCGCGCTCCCCGCGGTTTGTATGCGTGCATCCGGAAGAGGAGTCACGTAAGGGTCATTGAGCGTCAAGAAGTTTGTCAGCGTGTGGACTCCGACGCGTATGCCGGCTTCTTCCGCCCTCTTCACGCATGCCCGCAATCCCTCGTCTCCGTTAGGAAACGCCGCCGGGTCAAGATCGAAATGCCCCCAGTTTACAAACGGTCCTGGATGGTACACGGCCTTCAGACCTGCCTTACCGGCATATTCCACGGCGTCACGAATATCCGCCTCCGAAAAATTCGTGATCAAATACGACTGACTGGCATGCCTCGACGTCTTGGCCCATTCTCCTTCCAACGTTGGATGGGGCAAGCCCTCGCCAAGCTCGATTTCCTCGATAACGTTTAACACCTCTTGCACGGGACATCCAAAAAGCGCAATCTTGGAACCTGCGATGTTGGCATCGGCTCCCTCCACCGGAGCGACGGATATATTCTTTCGCTCCCATACGACTCTACGGGCGGCAGCCGAACGATCGCGCGCAAATGCCTGCAGCAGGCTCCCTTCAGAGGCGGGCCATGCCACGCTTTCCTCATAAGCGTAACGACCCTCCGGATACGAAGGAGACGCGGTCGTCAACCGCTCCAGCTCTGCCGGCCATCCGCCGACCGTTTTCATGTTCAGCGCCTGCAGTCCGACGGCGTATTTGTTTCCGCATACCACGCCGACCGATTCGCCGATGGAATCCGATAACATTGTCGTGAACGGCCCCCAGAGGATGAGATCGATGTTCCCCGTCAAGGTTTTCAATTCAAACGTCATATAGCGTTTATGGGTTACGGCCTCGATGTCCGCCTCGACATTCATGCTTTCGAATTTCAATTTAATGATACGTTTCTCGGGTGCCCACTTCGCGGATGCAGGCTCCTCAAGCGTTCCGCCCACCCCGATCCTCATCAACGGAGATTCGCCTCGCGATACGGCTTCTGCCGTTCCATCCGGATACTTTCGCAGAAACGTGATCTTTCCCTGTTCATCCAGCTCGATCCGAACATATTCGGTTTCCCAGGCTATCATCTCGTTTAACCTCTCCTTTGAGTCATGTTGCCGATCAAACTCACCGAACCTTTTCTACCGCGGTCGGTTTGTTCCATGGAAGTCGGAAGGGGATGTCCTCATTCGGACATCCTTTTCCGAGAATTTCTTCGCCGTATCGGCTTGTCATGCTTATTACCTGTTATTTTCATCGTATACTTTTTGCGCTTCTTCCAGCACCTTGTCTCCGCCGTTTTTCTTCCAGCCCTCCACGAAGCTGTCAAACTCGCTTAGCGGTTTGCGCCCGGTGATGAAGTCGATGTAATTTTGCAGCGTATACTGATTCAAACGGTCGGCATATTCATTGAATACCGGTTTCTGATACGAGCTTAAAATATCGAACACTTTGACCGACTTTGCACGGGTGCTTTTCGCAAGCGGCCGCAGCTTTTCGTCCGAGGTGAAGGAAGTCTGGAAATCGTAGTCGTTAAACGAACCCGACATCGAATAACCGCCGTTGATGCCCAGCTTTTTGCGCTCTTTTTCGTCGTTATACGGAGCGATAAATTCGACCGTTCCTTTGTCGCTCATGTTGTAATGCGTACCTTCGATGCCGAAATTGAGCTTTTTATAGATTTCGGCATCGAATTGGCTCGCCTCGAAGACCTGCAAATATTTCTCCAGCTTTTCCGGCTCCTTCTCCATTTGCTTGCCGAACATCAGGCCGGTTCCGGAATACGGGGAGCTTTGCTGCATGCCGTATTTGCCGTCGGGGCCTTTGACGCCTCCTTCGGTTACCCACCCTGCATTCGGATCGGCCTCTTTGATCTGGTCATCCCACGTCTTCCCGCCGAGAAACGCCGCCCCCGGAATGAAGGACCACCAGTAATATTCCGCCGCTCCGGCTTTGCCCGTCAGCATTTTGTCCTCGAAATTATTGCTTTTGTTGACGACGAACTCGGGGTCGATCAGCTCGTTTTTATACCACCGGTTCAGCACCTCAAGCGCTTGCTTCGCGCCGGGCTCGATCTCGCCGCGGACGATTTTTCCGTCTTTCTCGCGGAAAATGCCGGGATAAACGTCGTATGCGCCAAATACCGAGCTGAACAGTCCAAGCGAGTCTCCCGTGGCCGTCATGCCGTACGTATCCTTTTTGCCGTTGCCGTCCGGATCGTTGTTGCGGAACTTCGTCAATGCCTCCTCCATTTCGAGGAGCGTTTCGGGGATGCGGTCGATGCCGACCTTTTTCAGCCAATCCTCGCGGAAACCGAGCTGCATTCCGTCGATCCCGATATCCCATACCGTCGGCAGGCCATAAATTTTGCCGTCTCGTTTCACATATTTAAACGGGTCGTCCCCCAAGAAACGTTTGATCCATTTCATGTAATTCGGCATGTTTTTTTCGATCAATTCCTGCGGAATGGCGGCCGCCACACCCTGCTGTATGAATTTTTCGTAGTCCGGCAGCGTCGGTTCCTTCCACCAGTCAGGGATTTGTCCGGAAGCCAACATCAAATTCACTTTTTCTTTATAAGAATCCGAAGATATCGGCATAAATTCCACGTCGATCCCAAACTTGTCTTTTATGGCCGTCACGCCTGGAGAATCAACCTTGGTCTGGTCCGGGTTCAGGCTCCAAAACGCCAGTTTGGGTTTTGCCGGAGACCCTTCGCCGGCATCCGTTCCTCCCCCGTTTTGAGCCGTGTCCTTCGATCCGTTACTCGCTGCGCAACCTGCCAATAGAGATGCAGCCAAAGCAGCACATATCATGCCTGCAAACCACTTGTTCTTCTTTTCCAAGCCCAACACCCTCTCGCTTTTTTATGAAAAGTAACCTGATTCCAAAAGGCTCATCCCTTTACGGCGCCGATCATGATGCCCTTAACGAAATACTTTTGGATGAATGGATACACGATCAGCATCGGGATGATCGAAAACATGATGATGGTCGCCTGCAGCTGCCTTCCCGAAAATTCGGAGTGGCTGGCCATGTTCTGCATCATGATCGAAATGTCCGTCGTATTGTTTTCGATGATGATTTTGCGCAGGACGATCTGCAGCACCTGCTTGGCAGGGTCGGAGATGTAAATCATGCTGTCGAACCAGGCGTTCCAGTGCCCAACGCCGACCCAAAGGGCAACCGTCGCGAGGACGGGTTTGCACAGCGGCAGAACGATTTGCGCAAAAATCCGCAGGTAACCCGCCCCGTCAACGCGTGCGGACTCTTCCAACTCCTCAGGCAGCGATCTGAAAAAGTTGCGGATAATCATGACGTTAAACGCGCTGATCATTCCGGGAACGACAAGCGCCCAGACCGTGTTGAACATCCCGAGCTCTTTGATGAGCAAATAACTTGGGATGGTTCCTCCGCCGAACAGCATCGTAAACAAAATGATGGACGTTGCGGTCCGGTTGAGCGGCAGGTCTTTTTTGGACAGCGGGTAGGCCGTGATTGACGTAAAGACGACAGACAGTAACACCCCGAGCACCGTTCGCACGATCGTATTGAAGTAACCGCTCCATAGGGCTTCATACTTAAACGCCAGCACATAACTGTCCAGCGTGATTTTTTTGGGAAACAGCACGAATCCGGACGCGTAAGATGCGCCTTTTACCCCTGATCCGTCCAGCGAAATGACGACCTGAGTCCAAAACGGGTATAGCGTAACGACCATAATCAAGGCCAGCAAAACATAGAGAATAGCATCGAAGATTTTATCACCGCGGGATTTTTTGATTGCAAGCATCGGCTAAACGCCCCCTTCTTTTCCCGTATGCCTACCATAATGCATGGTCTTTTTGCCCAAGCAGTTTGACGACCCCGTTCACAACGACGATCAAGACCAAAGCAATTACGGATTTAAATAATCCTACCGCCGTCGCATAGCTGTAATTCATCTCGATCAGTCCTTTGCGGTAAACATACGTGTCGATGATGTCGGCAACGTGATACACCTGCGGGTTGTACATGTTGAAGATTTGGTCGAAACCCGCGTCAAGAATGCCCGACATGGACAGAATCAACATTATCGCGATGACCGGAGCCAGCATCGGCAGGGAAATATACAACATTCGCTGAAAACGTCCCGCACCGTCGATAACCGCAGCTTCGTGCATTTGCGGATCGATGTTCGTGATGGCGGCAAAATAAATGATCGAACCCCACCCAAAGCCTTGAAAAATGCCGGTGATGACCAAAATGCTCCGGAAATATCTTTCATCCGCCAGATAGAGCACCGGATCTCCGCCAAGCAGCTTCACGATGGCGTTCACCGGTCCTTCCAGCGAAAAGATCATGAAAAAAATGCCGCCGAGCACGACCCATGATATAAAATGCGGCAAATACGAAACGGTCTGCACCAGCTTTTTGTACCTGACGCTTGCGATTTCGCTGAGCAGGAGCGCGAAGACGATCGGGACCGGAAAGCCGAAGATGAGCTTATACAAACTGATGATCAGCGTGTTCTTAAGAACGGCATAAAAATAGGGGTCCGAAAAAATCATCTCGAAATGCTTAAATCCTGCCCAGGGACTGCCGAGAATCCCCTCCATAATGCGAAAATCCTTGAACGCAAGCGTCACCCCGTACATCGGGGCGTAGTGGAAGATCAAATAATACAACATGCCCGGCACGAGCATCAGCAGAAGAACGCGGTATTGCTTCCATTTTTTTCGGTTCTCTTTCTTGAGCATCAGCTTTTGCGCCGATTTCGCCTGCATGTCCGAAGCCAGTTCGCCCATGATGCGTTTCACCCCTTTTTGCGTATGATATAAAGCGCTTTCTTCCTTGATTTCAACTATATCACGGCATCCGGAGCGGGTAAGTTTAAGATATCTTTGATTTGTTTCACTTTTCTGCTGATGTTCGCGGGACGTAAAGAAAAAAGGCAGCCCTCCCATATGAAGCTTGAGATGCTGCCGATCGCGTTTTGGAGCCTATCACGCGCGTTGATTCAGGAAACCTCTTCTTTGCCGAAGGTTTTCGGTATTTTCACAACCATGTCGGTGCCTCTGCCTTCCTCGCTTTCGATGGAGATGCCGTATTCAAAACCGAAGGTCAGTTGAATCCGTTCGTTGACGTTTTTTAATCCGTATCCGGACGATGGGGACTTGAGCAGTTCTTCGGCAGCCTGCCCTGCAATGCCCGGACCGTTGTCTTCCACGCGAAATACAAGATCCGGTCCGTTCACCGCCGCTCGGATCCGCAGCAATCCTCTGCCCGACTCCTTTTGATGGATGCCGTGTTTGATGGCGTTTTCGACCAGCGGCTGAAGAATCAAATTGACCATCGAATAATGATTCACTTCTTCCTCGATTTCATATTTCACGTCAAAGCTGTAATCATTCATGATCAACATGATTTCGATGTATGACCGAATGTTTTCAAGTTCGTCGCGGACGGATATGATGCTGGCCCCCCTGTTCAGTGCCGTCCGGTAAAACGTCGAAAGCGTGGTTACCATATGGCTGATGTCATGCGCATCGCTGCGAAGCGCCTTCCAATTAATGAATGATAACGTGTTATACAGGAAATGCGGATTGATTTGCGATTGCAGGGCGCGCAGCTCCGCTTCTTTTTGAATGATTTTGTTCGCGTATACTTCCTGAATCAAATCATTGATCCGCTTGAGCATATGGCCGAAACGCCGGGTCAACTGCCCGATTTCATCCATTGAGGCGTTTGGAACGACCAGCGTTAAATCGCCATGCTCCACCTGCTTCATCCACTGATTCAATCGATGAATCCGCCGAAGCATCGTATTTGCAAAAATGGAGATCATGACGATCAGGATGAGGATGCAAATGCCGATCACGATCAAGGTGGCATTCAGAATGCTGTCTGCTTTATGGGTAATGTCGGCCGAAGGCACATACGTGTAAAGGCTCCACCCCGTCTGAGGAATGTTCTGGAGGTTCACGATAAAGTCATGGCCGTTCAATGTGGCGATACCCTGACCGCTTTCCATGATAAGCTTGGGATTGACATTAAGAATGCCGTCTCCTTTTTCATTCCGGTTCGTGAAAATGACCTGCCCTTGAGCGTCCGATACGATCACCCCGTAACCTTTTAGCGAATCCCTGACCGCTCCGAAAAGATCGCCCCCATTCATGCGGATATAAAGCAAGTTGTTTTTCGTTCCCGTAAACATGGCCGGAAACCGGCCGACCCCAAACACTTGGTTGCCTTCCACATGCCAGCTCGTCCCCGATTCCATGGCCAATGCCTGCTTATACCAGGGTTCCCCTGCCACCTTGTCAGCCGCAATGATATATTCGCCGTATTCAGGCATCCGGTTTTCGGTATAGATGGAGATCTGCTGGACTTCTTTGTTCAGGATCGAAATCATATTAAAATAAGGAGACAAAAAATCGTTTAAGTCTCTGGAATAATTAACGATGTCGATATATTGGTCGCTGACGATCCGCTGAATCACCGCATTGAACAGGATCGAATTGACGATCGTTTCATATCGTTCCAATTTGTAATTCACGCTTTCGGCGGCCGCGCCGGCATTCCGGTCCAAGCTTTGCTCCGCCTGCTCGTTTAACAGCGACTTGGACTGCGTAAACGAGTATATGCCCAGCGTCAAAATAGGGATCAAGATGACTACCAAATAGGATAAAACCAGTTTTTGCTTGAATTTCAATTTGTTGAACAAGCGATATACATAGGCTTTCATCGGCTCAACTCTTCCCGGAACCCGGTCGGCGTTTTGCCGAAATGGCTTTTGAACAACGAACAAAAGTACGTCACGTTCGCATACCCGGTCTCCGCCCCGATATCGGCCACTCGTTTGTTGGTCGTGACAAGCAGTTCCTTGGCTTTTTCCATTCGGTATTTCGTAATGAACTTAATGATGCTGACGCCTTTTTGCTTTTTAAACAAATGGCTCAAATAATTGGGGGATAAATAGACCTGCTCGGCCAACAAATCGACTGACAAATCCCTGCCATATTGCTCCTCGATGATGCGAACCACGTCCTCGATTACTTTCCGCATCGAAGCTGAAGCCGAATCCGGTTCCGGAGCAAGCTTTTCGATGGCGGCAGCCGTTACCCTGCGGAGATCGCTTAAACGTTCCGCTTTGTAAATCTGCTCAAGCGCTATTTTGAAGTCCGTTACCTGCTTTTTTACGGCGGAGTCGAAGACGGACTTCACGATTTCAGCGCAGGCGTATTTCAAATAAATCGATGATACCGGCGCGTTTTCCTGCATCTCATCGAACAATTGCTCAAACCGGAGTTTTACGCTAAATCCTTCATTCCGGCTTGCAAGATTCTTCATCTCCGCCAGCTCTTCCTCGACATATTGCGCCGCATCCTGTTCGATGAGCGGGTTGAGGTCCATGCATACCACGGTTCCCCTGTCATAATAAAACTTGTTTTCGAGCATGGCTTCCATCTCGTTGTAAGCCCTTCCAATTTGATTCAACTCATCGATAACCCGGCTGACGGCAACGTGCATATCTGCGCCGTACGTTTCTTTCACCCAGCCGACCAGGCGCTTTCCGAATGAAACGAGCGTTTCCGCGGATTCATCCATCGTCGTTTCCACAAACAACAGGCTCTGGTATTCGTTCAAGTTCACGACATCATGCGAACGCTGCATCCAGCTTGCGAGGTCACGTTCAAAATCGATGCCGGCATTGTCAAAAAAACGTCTCCTCGTATCCAAAATGATCATCCGAAGCGGCTGTTCTCCCGAAAAACGAATCAAAGGCGCCGGGTTTTCCGGACCGGCATTCGCCTCTTCGCCATGCAATATGCCGGAGAGCACCATTTGTTTCTCGTAACGGAGCCCTTTCCAATAAAAAGATTCCATCTGTTTCTGCTGTTCTTGTTCCTTTTTTTCATCTTCGATCATCTGCATGACTTTGGATATGACCTTCAAAAAACTGCTTACCTTCACGGGTTTCAATATGTAGTGGACGGCTTCCAGGTCGATGGCCCGCTGCGCATATTCGAATTCCCCGTACGCGCTCATGAAAATGATTTTGACCGGCAATTTTTTCTCCCGTACCTTTTCGGCCAGCTCAAGACCGTCCATGCCCTTCATGCGAATATCGGAAAACAAGATGTCGACGGCTTGCTGCTCCATATAAGTTAATGCTTTCTCACCGCTGTCCGCTTCCGCCACCTCCAGTTCGAGATTATACTTCCCGACCAGAAACTTGACGCCCTCCCGTTCAAATCTCTCGTCATCGACAATTAGCATTCTGACCATGTGCATCACTCCGCTCGAAAAGATGATTTTGGACCAGTGATCTGCAATCGTAATCCATGTTTTCTATTTTAAACGAGAACACGGGAGAAATAGCAAGAGCCCAAACACCCGGTTTAAGGGATGTTCGAGCTCTTTTGCACGCTTTGACCGTCATGCTGACTGCTATCCATATATTTATTGCGGCAACACAATATTGTCCGCATCATCGAAGCGGGATTTACACTGCCGTATATCCGCCGTCCACCAAGAGGCTGGTTCCCGTAACGAAGGATGCGTCATCGCTCGCCAGGAACAAGACGGCTTTGGCCACTTCTTCCGGTTTGCCGAGGCGTCCCATCGGATGCAGGCCGATCAGGTGCTCGGTGATTGCTTCGGTTCTGCCTTTGATCAGCGGCGTATCGATGTATCCCGGGCAAACCGCGTTGACCCGGATGCCTTTGGCTGCATAATCCGCGCCCAGCGTCTGCGTGAGCAGTTTGACGCCGCCCTTGGCGGAAGCATAGGCGGTAACCCCCGCTTTGCCGACATGGCTGTGAATGGAACCGCAGTTCACGATCGCGCCGCCTTGTCCTTGCGCAAGCATTTGTTTGATTGCATATTTGTCGCAGAGGAAGACGCCGGTCAAGTTAATGTCGATCGTGCGCTGCCAGCTTTCGGCGGACAGCAGATCCGCTGGTCCATCCTGCGCAATGCCTGCGTTTGCGAACAGAATATCCAGCTTGCCGAATTTATCTACCGTTTGCTCCACCATGCGAATGACATCCTGCTCTTTCGTCACGTCGGTTTTGACGAATAACGCATCATAACCCGCTTTATTCAGCTCATCGGCTACCGCTTGTCCGCGGTCCGAAAAATCGGCGATCACGATTTTCGCTCCTTCGGCGGCGAACATTCTGACGGAAGCTTCCCCGATGCCGCTGGCACCGCCGGTGACTACGGCTACTTTATTTTCGAATCTCATTGCTCTCTCTCCCATTCCATGAATTGATAAGTATTGCGTTTCGTTTTCCTTACATCGAAGTTGCGCCGCCGTCAATGACAAACTCGGCGCCGGTGCAATAGGAAGACTCGTCCGATGCCAGGAACAGAACCATGTTCGATACTTCTTCGACGGTGCCGAACCGTCCCATCGGAGCCATTCGTTTGCCCAGCTCCGCTGCGGACATTTGGGTCACCTGCGTCGCATAGTCGCCCATCGCCGTATTGATATAAGCAGGATGGATCGAGTTGACCCGCACATTGGCCGAAGCGAATTCGACCGCCGCGTCTTTCGTCATGATCCGCACCGCGCCTTTGCTGGCGCCGTACGCCACGTGACCCGACGCGCCGGTCAATCCCGCGATGGAGGAGGCGTTGATGACCGAACCGCCTTTCGGCTGTTTGGCCATGATCGGCATGACATGCTTCATGCCGAGAAATACGCCGGTTACGTTGATCGAAAGCATCCGGTTCCATTCATCCAGCCCGATTTCGGCGATCGGTTTGATGAAATAAATGCCTGCGTTGTTGAACAGAATATCGATAGAGCCGTACTGCGTAATCGCGGCGTCCGCGATCCGTTTCCAGTCGTCTTCGCTGCTGACGTCGTGCTTGAAAGCGGAAGCCGTGCCTCCGGCCTGTTCGATATCCGCTGCCGTTTGATTCACGCTGTCCAAATTGATGTCCGTGACGATGACTGTGGCGCCTTCCTGTGCAAAACGGAGCGCGGTCGTTTTACCGATGCCGGCTCCCGCACCGGTGATCAATGCGACTTTTCCTTCCAATCTCATGCGATAACTCCCTTTCTGTCATGGCATATATCAAAGCTAATACGGAAACGAATCCATTAAACGGCCTGATCATGCTGCAGCAAATACTCTAAAAGGATGTACCTCAGGCTTTACTTCTATGTTATCATCGTTATGGGTTCAACAAAATTTAAACATATTTAATTTGATTTAAGCTCTGCTTAAAACAAGACTTGAAACCATACGATAAGGATCGGGTTGAATCATGCATATCGAAAAACTGGAGTATTTGGTCGAAGTAGCAAAAACGGGCTCCATCTCCAAAGCCGCTCAAAACCTTCACGTCACGATTTCGGCGGTTAGCCAGTCGATTTCAAGCCTTGAGGAGGAATGGGGCGTTTCGCTGCTGAAGCGGCAGCGCACGGGAGCGGTTCCCACTGCGGAAGGAGCCGTGATCATCAAAAAGGCAGTCGAACTGCTGCATAAATACGATGAATTAAAAGCAGCCGCTCAGGGCTATTCCGAACTGGTACGAGGCCGGCTAAGAATTGCAACGATTCCCGGCCCCATGCTGCTGCTCGAACAGGCGGTCCTCGATTTCAAACGGAAATATCCGCAGGTCAAAATCGAAATCGTCGAACAAGGCTCCCAGGACATCATCGACGACGTTTTGAACGACAAAACCGACCTCGGCTTCATCATTCTTTTCAAAAACCGGCTCATTGAACATTTGGGGCTGGACTACGACCTGCTGTTGAAGGTGAAAATGGTTGCCGCCACCAGCATCCACTCCCCGCTCGCTTTTCAGAAAACAATTACGCCGGAAGAGCTTAAACAGCAGAACGTTGTACTGTATAATGATGATTATGTGAAATGGTTTATGGATGATTTTCAGAAAAAATACGGAACGGCCGATATCGTATACACCACGAATAACCGCTCCTTGATCAGCCGTGCCTGCCAGACCCATTTGGCGGTGACCGTCGGGCTCAACTATTCGTTTATTCATGAACCGATCTCCGACACAGTCATCCTGGATTTTGATTTTCCCCAGCAAAGCCCCGTTTTTTTGGGGGTCATCCAGCGGAAGGAGCATCATGTTTCCGCGATTTCACGGCATTTTCTTGATCGCATCAAACATGATATTTCCGGATTGCAAAGTATGTTATAAGCCGGAAAGGCTTGAAGCAGGAGGACGCAATGAACTTTTCTTCCATTATTCTAGGATTGATCTTATTTTTGAATTTCATTTTCGCTTTGGTCGTCGTGTTCAAGGAGCGCCGCGACCCTGGAGCGACTTGGGCTTGGCTGCTGGTGCTGTCGTTCATTCCGATTGCCGGCTTTTTGCTGTACCTGCTCTTCGCCCAAAATTTCAGGCATGTCCGATTGTTCCATTGGGACGATCTGAAGAAAATCGGCGTGAAAGAGATTATTTTGGAGCAGCTCGAACGTATTCACACGGGCAACTTCCGTTTTTACAACGAATCGGCCAGCAAATACAGGGACTTGATCTACATGTATTTGAAAAACAACCACTCGATGTTTACCGAAGAAAACGCAGTGGACGTCATTACCGACGGACAGGAGAAATTCGACAGGCTTTTCAAAGATATTGACGGGGCAAAAGATTATATCCACATCCAGTATTACATCATCCAAAACGATGTTCTCGGCAAAAAATTGATTAACCTGCTCACCCAAAAAGCACGAGAAGGCGTGAAGGTCCGGGTGCTTTATGACCAGCTTGGCTCCAGGAAATTGACGAAGAGGTTTTTCCGCGAATTCCGCGCCGCCGGCGGGCTGGCAGAAGCGTTTTTCCCGTCGAAGCTGCGGCTCATCAATCTGCGGCTGAATTACCGCAACCACCGCAAACTCGTCATCATTGACGGCGAAATCGGTTATGTCGGCGGATTCAACGTGGGGGACGAATATTTGGGGCTCAATTCAAAGTTCGGATATTGGCGGGACACCCATTTGCGGATCATCGGTTCGGCCGTTTACGCGCTGCAAATTCGCTTTATTTTGGACTGGAACCAAGCCTCGCACCATCATGCCATTACATACTCGCCGAACCTGTTCCCGGAGGTAGCGCCATGCGGGCGGATCGGCATGCAGATCGTCACAAGCGGACCGGATTCGGAGCTTGAACATATCAAAAACGGATACATAAAAATGATTTCCTCTGCGAAAAAAACGATTCACATCCAGACCCCCTATTTCATCCCGGATGCCAGCGTGCTTGACTCGCTGCGGATTGCCGTTCTTTCGGGCGTCGAAGTGAAAATCATGATACCGGACAAGCCGGACCATATTTTCGTCTATTGGGCGACTTATTCGTACATTGGGGAATTATTGAAAGTAGGCGCTACCGTATATCTGTACAATAACGGTTTTATCCATTCCAAAACGATCGTCATCGATGAAGAAATCGCTTCGGTGGGCACGGCCAACATCGATTTCCGCAGCTTTAAGCTGAACTTCGAGGTCAATGCCTTTTTGTACGACGACCGGATCTCGAAAAAATTGACGGACATGTTCGAAGAGGATTTGCGCGTATCCCGGCAGCTGACGCTGGAGGAATACCACCAACGCCCCAGATGGATCCGGATCAAGGAAGGCATATCGCGGCTGCTGTCGCCGATCCTGTAAAAAAAGCTATCCCTCGCGGATAGCTTTTTTTTCTTATTTCATCTCTATGGACTCATTGATCTTCGCCCAGGCAGGCTGGCCGATGAGCCCCAAGCGCCAGAAAGCGACGCCTTTGAGGTCATAACGTTTGGCCAAGCCGATTTTGGCGTTCACGGTACCTGCATTTTCGCTGCCCAACGAGATCCCCAGAACCAGCTTATCTTTGCTTGTTTCCTTCAGCGCAAGGCGGATTGCCTCGTCGACCTGCTTCAATGGTTCCGGGCCTTTCTCTTGTTCGAACGCATAGGCCATAATCACCAAGTCATCGGCAAGTCCGGACAAGGATTTGTAATCATAGCCGGCATAGGAGCTGTTGAGCGGATGAAGGATAAGCGTCAGCTTCAGGCCCGCGGAGCGGGCTTTTCCGGAAAGCTTTTTCACGAATGCGCTGTATTCGGCTTTCACCTTGTTTTTGTCGCCGGTCAGGCCTAATCCTTCCAGATCGAGCGCAATGCCTTTAAAACCTTTGCTGGATGCTGCTTCCACGATTTGCGAGGTCGTCTTTTCCTGAAGCGCCTGATCTTCCAGATTTTTTGTCAATTCGCCGCTGGAATCCACGGAATAGACCATCAGATAAGGCGATGTTCCCTGCTGCGCGGCATCCTGAACGATCGACTCCGGCGTGGTTTCCCCCGCGGCCTGCGGCCACTTATACTCCTTGCCCTCCAGCGTAAATTGTCCGGAAGGATCAATCCGGCTCCAGCCGAAGGCTACCGAATCGAACGACGGGACATAGGCCCGTTCATCGAAAGAGGAAAGCGCGTAGAAGCCAAGCGTGTACATGTCCTTCCGAGGCGACGTGATAGACACGGTTTGCGTTGCCTGATCCCAAGCGACTCCGGCTCCGAACTGCTGGCTAAAGAAGCTGAGCGGAATCATGGTGCTGCTGCGGATCGTTTGCGGAGCATTTGCTAGCGGCACCGTTTTCCCGTCGACCAAAGCATTTTTGCTGCCGATCGTTAGCACCACCTGCTTGGCGTTGCCTTCTTCTTTTTTCGTGGCCGTAATTTTTTGTTCCTTCTGATTCCACGTCACCTGAATGCCTAACGCTTCGGAAATGGCCCGGAACGGCACCATGGTCGTCCCCTTCAGGACGGTCGGCTCCACCGGAAAAGACAGCGGGTATCCGTCCAGCACGATGCTGACCTTCCCGGCCGCCTTGGCCGCATCCGCGGGAATCGCGGAGAAAGAGCCTGCAAGCAGAACGGAGCTTAACAGAATTTTCCCAATTACCTTCATATTCGGTTCTCCCATGATCTGAAATATAGTGGATTTTGATAGAATGCTAGATTCACTATACCACGATCGGGAATGCCATTTCCACCCATGTAAGGCAATGCAGGGGAATGCCGCCGTTTCTCCCGTTTTTCCAGGGACATTCGCGGATTTTTTGCATAAAATACCCAATGACTCCTATCAAATACGACGAAGGACGTGAAGCTGACGCATGATCTCCTACATGGATTTTACATCCCCCTCCGTTCAATTTTCCTATGATCTGAATAACAATACATTTTTCAAAAAGGACGCGCGCAATTTCATCAACATGCTTTCGGTCAACCAATTAAATACCCTGGGGAACGTATCGCTCCTCGATATTTATCTAAGCCGATCGAACGTGGTCGAACCCCATATCCACCAAAATGCCTCCGAACTGGTCTATCTGATATCCGGCTCTGCCGTCGTTTCCCTGATCAATCCGTTTACGAAGAAACTGGTCAATATCCCGATTACTCCGGGTCAAGTGGCAAACGTGCCCCAAGGGTGGTGGCATTACGAAATTGCGACGGCGGACGACACGCACATTCTGGCCATTTTCGACGCGCCGATTCCCGAATTTATTGGAGGATCGGATTTGCTGCGGCTCACGCCTGCCGAAATTTTAGCGCATACGTACTGTTTGAACGAAGAACAGGTCAAAGCAACGTTGGCGCCGATCAAGGAAACGGTCTTCATCGGACCTCCCCGCGACTGCATGCGCAGCGTCCCCAAACGCCAGGTGATCGGAAACGGAGGCCGGATCGACGACGGCCGCGGCATGAAATAACCTTTGACCAGATCAGGCGAACAAACAAGCATGCGCTGACGGATAAACTAAAATAAAATACCAAAAAGCCCCGAAGCTCATCGCTTCGGGGCTTTCTATATATCCGGTCGTTTGAAATTCTGCTGTAACCGACATTAATCGTGTTTTACCGGCACACGTTTGATAAACAATCCGATTACGAAACCGACCAGCGCGATGATCATGCCGAATAGAAATGCATGCGATACACCAGCGGTCAATGCCTCGACCATGTTGCCGCCCGGATGGGATTGAAAATACCCCTCCTGCCCGGCCGTCATAATGCTGACGGCAACTGCCGTACCGATCGCACCCGCTACCTGCTGCAAGGTGTTCATGATCGCGGTTCCGTCCGGGTAATATTCCCGAGGCAGCTGATTCAGGCCATTCGTCTGCGCGGGCATCATAATCATCGAAATGCCGATCATCAAACAGGAATGCAGCACGATGATGAGGAATGCGGCGGAAGCGGCGGTTACCCCCGAGAAGAACCATAAAGCCGCGGCTGCCACGATAAACCCAGGGAACACGAGCCACTTCGGACCGTATTTGTCGAATAAGCGGCCCATGACCGGAGACATCAGTCCGTTAATGATTCCCCCCGGCAGCATGATGAGGCCTGCATAAAACGCCGACTTCCAAATCCGCCCTGCAGGAACAGCGGCAATACCAGCATCGACGACAAAATGATCATCATGCTGATGAAGACCATGACCACGCCGACCGTGAACATCGGATATTTGAATGCCCGCAAGTTGATCATCGGCTGCTTCATTCGCAATTGATGCCATCCGAACAAAATCAAAGCCGCTACGCCGACGATCAGGGACGCGATGACTTTCGGGCTCGTCCAACCTCCGCTGCCTTCGCCGGCGCTGCTGAAGCCGAACACGATGCCGCCGAATCCGATCGTCGACAGAATGATGGACAACAGATCGATTTTCGGTTTGGTGATGTTCGATACGTTTTGCATAAACAAGATACCGCAAACGAGCGCCAACACGAGAAACGGCAAAGACAACCAGAAAATCCAGTGCCAGCTGAGGTTCTCGATCAACAGGCCGGCAATCGTCGGACCGACTGCAGGGGCGAACATAATGACCAGACCAATGACGCCCATCGCGGCGCCTCTTTTTTCAGCCGGGAAAATAACCAAAATCGTGTTGAACATCAACGGCAGCATAATGCCTGTTCCAATTGCCTGAACGACGCGGGCGACCATCAGCATCCCGAAATTCGGCGCCAGCGCCGCAATAAAACATCCGGCGATCGAAAAGATCAGCGCGGTAATGAATAATTGCCTCGTCGTAAACCATTGCAGCAAAAGGCCGGATACCGGCACTAAAATGCCCAGCGTCAGCAAATAACCTGTCGTCAGCCATTGTGCCGTCGGCGGCGAAATATGCAGCACCTGCATCAAATCGTTTAAAGCGACGTTTAGCGCCGTTTCGCTGAACATCCCGACAAATCCGCTGATGAGCAGCGCGACCATAATCGGGATGACCTTGAATTGTTTCTTCGAACTTGTAGTCGTATGTCTATTTTGCATGGCTGCTTCCACAATACCTGACCTCCATATGTCTGTTATTCTATCTCTATTTGTTTTCTATCTCTATTTGTTTTTTTCTCTAGTTCTATCTCTATCTTTATTTCTGTCTCTAACTTTTTTGAGTCTCGCTGTCTGTCCGGCTGACTTGCAGCAGACGTTCCACCAGGATGCCCATATACTTTGACGCCGTATGGATCGGTTCGGTATCCCGATTCGTCATGGCAATAATGAGCGAACCCTCCAGCATGGACAAAACGACGGTCGCCGTCTCTCCTGCCCGATCGGCATCAAGGCCCGCCGATTGCAGCCGCCGGGTTAACATATGCCGCCACTCGTCGATCGCTCCTTGGCACGCTTCTCTTAGCGATAGGCTGACGGAAGACGTTTCAACCGCATTCCAAAAGCTGAGAGGAGTAAATCCCTTGAAGTTTGATCGTTCGGCGTCCTCGGCCATCATTTCAATATGATACTCTATGGCTCTAGCCGGATGTTCAAACCGTTCGAAAGCTTCCTCCCATTTGTCGGAAACCTTTCGTTTGATTTGCTCGATGCATTCCCGCGCAAGCTCCTCTTTTCCTTCCGGAAAATAGTAATAGAGCGAGCCTTTGGGACAATGGCTTTCCTTTATGATTTGGTTTAATCCCGTTCCGTGATATCCTTGCGCAGAAAACAATCTGGTTGCCGTTTCTACGATGGAACCACGCGAATTTGCTTTTCCTGCCATTGAGGCGAGGACCTCCTTTCATCAAAATTATAACGAACGGTCTACATATTATAATCGATCAAAGGTCTTTATTGTCAACGATTTTTTCTTTAATAAATTTTTCCGGGAAGGCTGCCGGCAGCATGCGACCATAAAAAACGGCCGCCTGTCCATCAATAGACAAGCAGCCGCTTCATGATTTAAGATACCTCGATTTAATCGAGAGGCCGTTTTCCGGCGTCCATTCCGGAACCGGATACGGTCATCACCGGTTTTACGGTTAGATCGCTATGTACGCGGATTTGGCAGGAAAGCCGCACTTGGGGTTCGCTAATTCCTTTGGCGGCAAGGATTGCCGCCTCTGCTTCGCCCATGGCGCCGGCGTCCCCTTCAATAATTTCAACGCGGCAGGTCGTACATCTGGCATTGCCTCCGCACCGATGCAGGATGTCAACGCCGTTATCCTCCAGAGCCAATACCAGCTTCTGCCCCTCTGCAGCTTCAATGGTTCCTTTTCCTTCCACTTGAATCGTTGGCATTTGGAATCGCTTCCTTTCTTTCGGTAAATATGAAGCATCATCCCGATGGGAATGATACACGAATCTCTATTATTGCTTGTACAAAAGGTATTTTCAAGTGCTCTCCTGCTAATCAGTTCT
>Ga0180220_1000500_pt1 | contig 42156 bp, 51 predicted proteins | sample eDN5th37CBELigBY_FD_151335 | JGI IMG/M metagenome (GOLD analysis project Ga0180220, IMG submission 151335) | Enriched backyard soil microbial communities from Emeryville, California, USA - eDNA 5th pass 37_C BE-Lig BY (version 2) (version 2) | ecosystem: Environmental > Terrestrial > Soil >... | reverse complement strand
TTTAACGACTTTGGAACAATTTATCCAAAAAAGTTTAATGTGTACTTCAGTTGAAGAACAAAAAAGCTTATTGTTTAATCAATTCGCTTAAAATCAATGCCTCATCATTAATTTGGTTTTTAATATCAGCATTATCACAACTATTAGATTGAATTATTAATAAATAAATATCTTTTATAAAAATAGCCATTTCTTCACTAGAAATCGTTGTTTTCTCCTTTATGAGACTTTTATATCACACATAAAAAGTGAAAGAAATAATAGTTTCAGAAGGATTAGGTCATTTAACGGAGGGGAGTGTTGTAAATTACTAAAGGTGATTTAATTATTCAAGACTTGAAGAATCAAATGAGATAGCTTCACTTTAGTTTATTTGCTTCTAAAACTTCTTTTTGCTTTATACCCTTTAGATAAATAATTGTTTTTCCAACCTGCATAAATAAAATATGCCCCTGAAGCTATAGAAATAAGGTCATTAACAAATTCTTCTGGAATAACCTGATAACCTAGCATGCTGGTAAGAATACTCTTGATGAAATGTTTTAATTTGTAAATTCTTGTACTATGTGTAACCACATAACACTTTCAATTAAAGAAGCCCTTCTTAAATGAGGGGCTTTTGTTCTTCTTCAGAAACTCTATTATCCTTTGAATCACTTAATTCTTCTTTAATTATCTGGTCAATAAGGCTATATTCAAATGGTGTAACTCGTTCAATTTCTGAAACAGATAACTGTTCAAGATGATAGAGCTTTAATATAAGTGTAATTTCTACTTCCGACAAGAGTGTTTTTTAATTAATATAACCTCCTATGATTATTTTATCCTATGATAATTAGATCATAGGATAAAATAAATATTATTTAAATGTAAAAATTTTGTAATTAAATTCTATAATTGTACTTCCCATCCATAATATCGTTTTTAATTGAACGAATATACTCCTTCAACTCGGGATCCAAATTATTCTTATCAATCTCATCGATCGTGAACTTGATCATCCGTCCCTCTTTAAAATCAATGACTTTAATCATTTTATTCTGACCACTCCAATACACATACATGATGTGATATCTGTTACTCATGAAAATCAACCCTTAAAATATCTTTATGTTTTAAATAAAATACATCCTCGTGTATATCTAATAGTCGAAGTTGTTGTTCAAACGGATCAATATAATGGATTCTTCCTATATAAAGCTTCAAATCACCTTTTTCGAAGTATGAAAAAACAAGTTCTTTATTATTTTCCATTGCTTCATAAATGACTTGATTTATCTCTTTCAATTGTTTTTCATTCAATTTAGGTTTTTCTATGGTATCCAAACTTTTCTCATAAACTCTAATCATAAATCCCATCCTTTTTAAATATCATACACCTATTATACGAAAGTATGTTCGTTTTTTCATCAAAAAATAGAACGTTTGTTTTATGGGTAGATAACTTGATACGTTTATTACTTTTGTCTAAGAAGAGAAATTTACCCAATAAAATAATCTATATTTCAATAATGCAGAAAATATAACCTTTTACATAAAAAAAGGAGCTCACTCTTTCGTGGGCTCCAATTCTTCTACTGTTTCAATAACACTCATAATCATGTCATAACCTCTAATTCTCTTGTTTGCTTCCTCTGGTGTTACTCCATCTTTCTCTAGCTGCTCGATTAACTTTGGCCAATCCACTTAACATCACCTCAGTTATATTTTCGATCATTATGTAAAAAAGATAAAATGACTATTACATTTCCGATGAACGAAGAGTTAACTATTAATGAGAAACAGGTTTTACTTAATAATGACGGCTCGTTTTATGTAGAAGGAAGTCCTGATACTGTTGAAGTAGAAGATAATGAAAAAGTATATACAGTTAAAAAAACGATAAAGTATACATGCAATCCTAGACTGGGATACAATGGATGAACAGCATGAGATACACCCAAATATGGAAGAAGTTCATGGAGATCACAAAAAAATGAATCATGAAGCTCAAGAGTCTGAAAATTCTAGATCAATAACAATACAAGGATACTATGATGAGTATAGTAAGGGTGATTGGGTTCATTGCAATCGCTTCAATGGACCTGCATCAGATAATGTACATTATCCAAAGAGTCATTGGAGGGCAGCACTGAATTTTGTTGGTAGGTATTGCCAGTTAGCGATAACAATTAATAAGAAATACGGTAGTTTATGTGCGTTAGACTATACTTCTAATACTTGGTGTAACGGTTATGGAGGAGCAGCTGCTTGTTCAGGTGTAATAGGTCATAGCAAAACTTATCATAAGCATTGAGTAATACTTATTATTTCTAAGGAGTGATTAAAGTGAAGCAATTACAACCATCTTTTGTTATAGGTATATCGTTAATTTTAATGTTTTTTCTTCTATTCTTCACTTCTTTACTGGCAAGAATGAATGTGTATTTTTGATTTGGGATATGTTTAGTTATTGGAATAAGCAGTATGGGTATAGGAATGTATAACCTTATTAATAAAAGAACAATAATAATTTCAATAATTATGATTCTTATTTCTATATTAATACTAGTCTTCACCTTTTTTGCTTATCTTTTATCAGAGGCAGGGTATCCACCCCTAATTAAACTGTTTTAATAGATTTAAAGGAGAAGTTATGAAAAAAATAATGACCTTTTTTTCAGTTCAATAAGATATGCATTTTCTTATTCCGAAATCGAGCGATTTTTTATACAGATTTATTTAAAGAAAACAATTATAAATAAGTACAATTAGACTTAATTTAATAATGCATTGTCGTATTATCACGACCGAGCACCCAGTAGTGATAATAGACAATGCAATTTTATAGTATAATTTAATTAATGCATCAGAATAGTAATGAAGAAAAAATTTAAAAACTTAATGAATGTTCACGAGGAGGATTAAACGTGTGATGAAATTTATTAGAAGGTAAAACCATTTATATACCAGGGTTTACCTTCTTTTTTTGCAATGGCACTGCAATTTACACTCTCTTTATGAACAATTCGAGAATGATTAAATATGGAATGTAATTCAAATATATGGATAGCAATTTTAACAACTAATCAGATAAATTTTTTTATTAACAAATCAAAAAATACTGAATATAATGCTGAAAAAGGAGGGAATTGTCATATTAATGGAACTAATTTTTTATGTGATGATCGGGTTAGCCTTTTCACTTTATAAATTTAGGAAAATTAATCGATTTAAGGCAATTCTAACAATCTTTTTTTGGCCTATTATTTTGTTGAATTCTTATATTGAATTAGTAGACAAGATTAAGTATAAAAATAGGAAACGCTAAGTCCTCTTTAGAGGGCTTTTCTTATGCTTTTGTCCACCTAAGAGAGAGCCGTTTTATCAAATGATTCTTATCCATTTTAATCTAGATATTAAAAGACAAAAAAACAATGACATTAACATACATAGTAGCCAAGTGAGCGGAATTCCAACAAAAGGATGAACCCATTTTGCATTAACAGGTAAAATGTCTAAGAAAAATGGATGTACTAAATATACTCCAAAACTGTATTTAGAAATGTATTTCGTTAAGATATTTGAATCTTTATTATTCATGTTATGCTTTGCAAAAATGAATATCATTATTGAAATCATTACCGTAGACGGTGAAAGGTACCTATATAACCATGAATCTAATTCGCCATTCATATTACTTAAAATCCAAGTTCCAAAAAGAGTTAATACAAGTCCTAATAAACCTAATGTATAAAAAATTTTCCTTTGTTTTAAAGTATGTATTTTAAAACTTAGATAATAACCTAATAAATAAAATCCAATGTATCCGATAAAATATTGTACCTCAAGCATTGTTGTGAGACCAAGGTATTCTTTGATTAATGAAGTGATGGTATCAAAAGAAAAAGAAAATACAATAAATAAAAGTAATTCTTTATTCGTTGCATTTTGGACAAATCTCCTAATAAAAGGGGTAAAAAGATAAAGTCCGATCAGCATATATAAATACCATAAATGATAATATACAGGTCCTGTATAGATGGTTTTAATACTACTAGTAATGGAAAGCGGTTGATTACTAGTATAACTCCCCCAAAATAAATAAAATACAATCCAAAATAAAAATGGGATTATTATTTTGGATAACCTTTTTTTATAAAAGCTCATAAATGGTTCTTCTTTTCTTAACAAGAGTGCACCACTAATCATAATAAATACTGGAACACACCAGCGACTCAAGCTATCAAAAAAATGACCAATTATCCAATAAGAATTTGCAGGATCTAAATATAACAGGTTCGCAGAAACATGAATCATTACAACAGCCATTATCGCCCAGCCTCTAAGTTTTTCAATGTAAAAATACATATATATCCTCCTAATAATGAGAGTGTACTAATATTTTCAACATTGAAAATCTATCATACTAATATAACCATAATTTTATAGTACAATTACGTTTTGTTACACTTTCATTACGACAATCAATTTCATTTAAAAAAATAAGCCTATTCTTTTGGAGGGCATTTTTCTAAACAATAAAGTTGTTTAAAAGATCAGTACCGCACAAGTTCTTTTTTATCATTGAAGATTAAAAATGATCACTTCTAAGTTGAAGTAGTCGTTATTCATTCATAAAGAATTGACGAATTAAGTCGAAAGAAAAATCGCAAAATTTCGATTGTTGCATTGAAGATTCGGATTTAGAAGCGTATCATTAGTTTAGAGGATAAATTAAGTGGGTGATAGCTGCTTGCACAATATGATCTAATAGTCCTTTGTTATTTTGTAAGCGTTTTATTGTTAGAGTGATACAAATGAGACATCTATACTTTAACTCATTCCTATGTGTATCTATTTTTCAGGTTGGAGACAGGGGGAAAATTGATAATTCTCAGATTAGTGTATTACGGTATTTGTAAAAACTTAACAAAAAATATCTATTTACTTTTTTAAAATAGAAGACAAGGAGCTGAAGAAAATGAGTGACCGATTGTCCTATATTATGGGAGAAGAAAACGAGGAGTTATTCCAGGTACAGTTTCACGCACCTGGTCCCTCTGGTTCTCTTCCTCTTACTTCAGAAATGCTATTAAATGCACCAAGTGGAGATTTATTTGGATTATCGCAAAATGTTGGGATGGGATGGAAAGCAAGTGAATTATTAGGAAAGCAATTTCTTATATTAAGTACTCAAGGTGGCATACGTGGAGAAGATGGCCAGCCAATCGCATTAGGTTACCATACTGGTCACTGGGAAGTTGGATTACTAATGAAAGCAGCTGCTCAAGAAATAACAAGTCGCGGTGGAGTCCCGTTTGCGGGGTTTGTAAGTGATCCATGTGACGGAAGATCACAGGGAACAACAGGTATGTTTGATTCCCTTCCTTATCGAAATGACGCTGCAATTGTGTATCGGAGATTAATACGATCTTTACCGACTCGTAAAGGGGTAATTGGAGTAGCAACATGTGACAAAGGCTTACCGGCTACAATGCTTGCATTAGCCTCAATGCATGAATTGCCATGTATTATTGTTCCAGGAGGGGTAACACTTCCTCCTACAAATGGGGAAGATGCCGCTAAAATTCAATCTATTGGAGCTCGTTATGCACAAAAAGAGCTTTCACTAGAAGATGCCGCAGATTTAGGCTGTAGAGCGTGTGCCACACCAGGTGGTGGCTGCCAATTTCTTGGAACTGCAGCTACATCACAAGTTATAGCAGAAGCTTTAGGGATGTCATTACCACACTCGGCACTTGCTCCATCAGGGCAACCAATCTGGGAAGAAATGGCACGCCAATCGGCTCGAGCTGTAATTTCTTTGGAAGCAAACCGACTGAAAATGAAAGATATATTAACAGATTCGTCCATCCAAAATGCTATGGTGGTTCATGCTGCATTTGGAGGCTCTACCAATCTATTACTACATATTCCAGCAATTGCACATGCAGCTAAATTAAGAATTCCAAATGTACAAGATTGGAATCAAATAAACAGAGAAGTTCCAAGGCTCGTAAGTGTTTTACCTAATGGACCTGTCCCACATCCTACGGTAAGGGCTTTCATGGCTGGTGGTGTTCCTGAGGTTATGTTACATCTTCGTAAATTAGGGTTATTAGACCAGTCAGTCTTAACTGTCACAGGCGAGAAGCTAGAAACGGTTTTAGACTGGTGGGAACAATCTGAGCGAAGAGATTTCATCAAAAAACAACTAAAATCTTCAGAGGGAATTGATGCTGAAGATGTGATCATGAATCCTAGCCGTGCAAAAGCCCGTGGTTTAACATCTACAGTTACGTTTCCTACCGGGAATATTGCACCTGAAGGCTCGGTTATTAAGTCAACAGCAATTGATCCATCTGTCGTTGATGATGATGGCGTTTACAGACATACTGGAGTTGCTAAGGTATACACATCTGAAAAGGCAGCTATTACAGCTATCAAAAAAGGAGATATTGTCGCTGGAGATATTATGGTTGTAATAGGTCGTGGTCCATCCGGGTCAGGAATGGAAGAAACCTATCAACTAACATCTGCATTGAAATATTTACCTTTTGGAAAATATGTCTCTCTGATTACTGATGCTAGATTTTCTGGCGTTTCAACAGGAGCTTGTATCGGACACGTAGGACCGGAAGCTCTAGCAGGCGGTCCGATCGGTAAATTAAAAACAGGTGATAAAATCGAAATCATTATTGACCGAAATAATTTAGAAGGCAGCATCCAGTTTATTGGAGAGGGTGAAAAAGTGTATACACCTGAAGAGGGGGCAGCTATTTTAGCTAAGAGAGCTCCACATGAAGACTTAAAACCTGATCCTGAGCTACCAGATGATACCCGTTTATGGGCAGCATTACAGGCTGTTAGTGGAGGTACATGGAAAGGAAATATCTATGATGTAGATGAAATTATTAGGGTGTTAGAGGCTGGAAAGAAGGCGCTTGATAAGGGGAAAATATTAAAATAAAAATGGGTAAAGTTGATTTAAAATGGTTTATTTCTTGTTTAGAGACTTGAAATAAACCGATTTTTTTGGAAAGAAAAAATAAACATAAATAGTAAAGGAAGCATGCTGAGAAACGTTAAAGTAGAGAGAGAAATAGATGAATTTCTTTTGAATAAAACAAAATAATAAATAGAATGGTTCTACTTACATTCATATTTATAACCATAATAATATTATGTAAACTACATGATCGTTCTATTTAAAAAATTTATCAATACCTATATGTTTACAATTATGTTAAAACGGAAATAATAAACTGGTGTTCATATCGTTCCCATGATAAGATGATGAACGAAGAATCTATTTGCTTTGAAAGAGTGGTTGTGATTGGAAAGAAAGAAACTCGTTGTCATCATTGGACCAACAGCGGTTGGAAAAACTAAACTTAGCATTGAAATAGCACATCGGCTTAATGGTGAAATCATTAGCGGTGATTCGATGCAGATTTATAAAGGTATGGACATAGGAACAGCTAAAATTACCCCAGAAGAAATGGAAGGGGTTCCACATCATCTTATTGATATAAAAGAACCTGATGATGAATATTCAGTAGCTGAATTTCAAGAAGCAGTAAGACCTCTTATTGACGAAATAACGGATAAAAACAAGATGCCCATGATAGTCGGAGGGACAGGCTTATACATACATTCAGTTTTATATAACTATCAGTTTACTGAGTCCCCGTCTGATCCGGAGTTTCGAAAAAGACTTGAATTAGAGCTAAAACAAAAAGGCGAGCAGGCAATTCATGAATTATTAGCTCAAGTTGATCCTGAGTCAGCCAAGAGGATACATCCGAATAATACAAGAAGAGTGATTAGAGCACTTGAAATTTTTTACTGTACAAATATTCCGATGCACGAACATCTAAAAAAGCAAGAAAATGAATTGTTATATGATGTCGCATTAATTGGCTTAACAATGGATCGTGAAGTTTTGTATCAACGTATAAATCAGCGAGTCGATATAATGGTGGAAAATGGCCTCCTTAAAGAAGTTAAAAGCCTATATGATCAAGGGCTAAGAGATACACAATCGATCAAAGCAATTGGGTATAAAGAAATTTATGATTTTTTTGATGGAAAAGCAACTTTTGAGGACGCTGTAAATCAGTTAAAACAAAACTCTAGAAGATATGCCAAAAGACAATTAACATGGTTTCGGAACAAAATGGATGTAAAATGGTTTGATATGACACCGCCGATAAATGACGAACAAAAGGTGGATGAAATTTTTTCATACATAGCAGGAAAGCTTAAACTTTAATCGAATTAAAAGGTATAGAGAAAAGAGGAGGACGAAACATGAAGCAATCAATTAATATTCAAGATCAAGTATTAAATCAATTACGCAAGGATGGCACATTTGTCACTGTTTTTTTACTTAATGGATTTCAATTAAGAGGTCTTGTAAAAGGCTTTGATAATTTCACTGTATTATTAGAGACAGAAGGAAAACAACAATTAATATATAAACATGCCATTTCTACATTCTCACCACAAAAAAATATCCAGATTGAACTAGAACAGTAATAAAAAAGGGGCTGGGATAAAACCCTCCTCTGAAATGAAAAAGCCGGTGAAAATTTTACTCTTCGTAAAATTTCACCGGCTTTGATGATTTTTGAATAAAAATAAGGACCATTTCTGAAAAAATAGAGTTACCACACAAAATCTCATCCGAAAGAAGGGTCCTTATGTTTAAGAATTATACCATGAATCAATTCATTTTGCCTTTAGATTTAGAAGTAAAATTACTAAATAATGATATTGCCTTCCATGTCCATTATATAATTGAAAGTATCCCTCATGAAGCGTTCGAACCATTTCTCCGAAATGAGGGCTGTCCAGCCTATCATCCACGCATGATGCTTAAAATTATCTTATGTGCCCTACACTCAATCTGTGTTTTCGGTGCGCAAAATTGAAGCCCTATTAAAAGATTGTATTCGTATAATGTAGCTAGCTCAAGGGTATGAACCAAGCTACCGTACAATCAACCGATTCCGTGTTCAATCAGAAGTGAAAGAATTAAATCGCCAATGTTTCGTCCAATTCCGTTGCCAACTAATCGAAAACGCAAAATCGATGTGGAAACAGTTTTTGGATTCTTGAAGGCTAATTTGCGTTTCACTCGATTTTCTGTCCGGGGAAAATCGAAGGTAAAACGAAATGGGCCTCGCGTTAATGGCAGTGAATCTAAGAAAATTCACTGCCAACAACTAAGGTAATAGAAGAATACACTCAAAAATAGAGAAAGGTGAATTTGAGTAACCTCAAGTTCACCTTTCTCACTATTTGAAACTAATTATGTCCCAGCCTCTTTTTTTTATGTTTCCTCCTTACAGTGCAAAAAGTCTTCATTTAGTCCCAGGTTGATTCATACATTTTATAAAGAAAACGAAGATTGAGGTTGTAATTTTTAAAAATTAGAATATAAATAAAGGAATGAATATTTCTTGGGAAAGCGCAAAAAACAACAGGATTCTTGTGTTTTCGCACGCATATAACCATTAGGCTTTGTTAAACTTCTCCCAATTCATCATTATAAAACATTAAAGCTTTAACATGGCCTTTTCTTTAAACGGAACAGATTGTGAGGTGGACATCTTTGGAACGAGATCAAGCAGTCACATACAAGACCAATGGGCAGATAAACATCATCTTAAATAATCAGTCAAAAGAAAAGTTGGAAGTAAGTTCTTCTTCATATGACTTAAAAATTCCGAAAGTAGAAGTTAAACATGCAATTTTAAATGAAATAGAAGAAGAAATGAGTTCACTTGTTGGAATGAATGAAATGAAAAGAATGATAAAAGAAATTTATGCATGGATTTTTATAAATAAAAAACGTGAAGAGCAGGGACTGAAAGCAGGAAAACAAGCACTCCATATGATGTTTAAAGGGAATCCAGGAACGGGAAAAACAACCGTAGCAAGACTTGTTGGAAAACTGTTCTTTCAAATGAATGTCCTTTCGAAAGGTCATCTAATAGAAGCTGAACGGGCTGATCTTGTCGGTGAGTATATCGGTCATACTGCACAGAAAACAAGAGATCTTATAAAAAAAGCCCTAGGCGGAATATTATTCATAGATGAAGCTTATTCTCTTGCTAGAGGTGGGGAGAAGGATTTTGGAAAAGAAGCAATTGATACATTGGTAAAACATATGGAAGATAAGCAGCATGATTTTGTTCTAATTTTAGCAGGATATCCCCGTGAAATGGAACATTTTTTATCATTGAACCCAGGATTATTATCCAGGTTTCCTTTAGTTGTTGATTTTCCAGATTATTCGGTTGATGATTTAATGGAAATATCCAATTTAATGATGGCAGAAAGAGAATATAAATTCCATCAAGATGCAGCTATAAAACTAAGAGAACATTTAATGAATGTTAAATCCACTACACATCCATCAAAATTTAGCAATGGACGTTATGTTCGAAATATTATTGAAAAGTCGATTCGATCCCAAGCAATGAGGTTATTATTAACCGATAAATATCATCGAGAAGATCTACTAACGATTAAAAGCCAGGATTTGGTTTTTTCTGAAGATAAATAATGAGTACTGCAACAGGACCAATACATAATCATCCTGTTGTTTTTTTGTTTATTTTAATAATAGATGTTCTAAATAAGAGGAGTTTTACATAGTTAAATAGAGGGGTAACTGGCTAAGTTTTTGCAATTATATGGAGGTAATGATGAAGCTGAAGATAACTTTTTTATTCATATTAATTGGAATATTATTTATACTAACTATCATTCTATGGCATCCTTTCCCTAAAGAAGAATCAAAAAAATCACCTGCAAATTCTGATACACTTGATTCATACAAAACCTTTACTTATATTATTACTGAGGTTGATGGAAATCAATACTATGGAGAATCTATAGATGGTCGGACAAAAATCAATTTTCAAAGTGATCGTGTAAAATATCCCATAACTGATTCAATACAAGTAAATGATAAAATATTAGCGTATGTAGAATCTGTAAACCATATTGATGGAATCATTAAAGTTGAGAAGATTGAATCAGATAAAGATTAAAGACGATAGCTTTCCAATGAAAGCTATCGTTTTTACTTATTTTTCATATGGTGTATATTGTCGATCAGGTGTCATCTCGTCGGTGGCTATCTTTGAATTTTTCTCGCTTGAGTCAGAGTTTTGTTGTATCAATTGCTGGTTATTTATCGTTTGGTCTGAAGGTTGAGTCGGAGTTTTTGCATTAAAGTATCCTCTTCCACTTTCAGGATTTGAAATGATCCCAAGCGTAACAAGAATGCCTAAAATAGATGTGACATATGTTTCCCAGCTTGTTAGATCTATTTGAAGTCCTAGATCTTTAAAAATCATATACAAAAGGGACGCAATGGACGTCCATAATCCATAATTTCTCCATTTCAATTGCATCACACCTTTTTAAAAATATTCGTAATAAGCTATTCTAAATCCAAACAATATGTGATGGAAATGTATAAAAAGTCAATTTGCATAAGCGTTAGCTACAAAAAAACATAGTATTAATAACATTTATAAGAAGTCTTATACTTGAAAATGAATAACTATGTAGAGTGATATAGAAACAGCATTAAAGGTAACGAATATGATCGAAAAAAGCTATTGAACAAAACATTGGTAACGCTTTCAAATCGAGGTGTTTGAATGATAGAATACTAAGTATAAGAAGGAGTGATCAGAATGAGTGATAACAAATTATTTTTAGAAGAGTTAAAATATCTTGTTGAAAATGAATTGTCACTTAATGATTCTAGAGTTAACGGATTAGTTGAAAGATACAATAAAAATCCTTTTTTAATTATCCAACTTTATCAAATTATTAAAAAAAACCAACGTGTATTACCTTTTTTCAATGATATCGAATCAGCTATTTATGAATATATAGTAAATGAAGAAATGTCACATGAGAAAACCTATTATGGAGCGACGTTGTATGTGGCAGATATGTTTGATACAACTCAAACATATATTAAATGTAAAATAAATCAATCTAGAAAAGCATTAAACAAGCAGCTTAGTGCGTAAAGATGACAAATGGCAACTCTTTTTAAGAGTTGCCATTTGTCATAATTACAGAAAGTATAAAATCTATTTTTCATTCATCCTGACATTGTATTTTTGTTAGACGGCACATGAAAGCTTCGGTTTGGTAGTCGCCATTTATATGTATAGGACAAAACACGAAGCACAACAATAAGGATAAAAAGAAGGTACAGCTCAAATGGTTGATCCACGACCTTAAATCCGGTTAGGAATCCGGCTATAATGGCCCAAAAGGCATAAATTTCTGCTCTGAGAACAAGGGGTTTCCGACCAGCTAATAAGTCCCTAATAATACCTCCACCACTTCCAGTTAACACGGCAGCCACTACTGTCGCACTAATTGGATGAGACATTTCAACGGCATATAATGCTCCTTGTATAGCAAATGCAGAAAGTCCGATTGCATCTGTGAGGTTTCCCCATTTATGCCAGTGTTGTAATAAGCGATGAGGAAATAGAAAGACCAATGTCATAGCAAAAAGAGCAATTTGAAACAATAGACCTTGCTCCCATAAAGCTGATATAGGAACGCCAATTAACAAATTTCTAATAGCTCCTCCACCAAAAGCGGTGACAATCCCTAGAATATATACACCTAAAATATCATATTCCTCTTCCATTGCGACAATTGCGCCACTTATTGCAAAAGCAATGGTACCAATAATACTCAAAACTTCCCAAGTCAATGTCATTCCTCCAAGCTGCTCAATATATAGCTCAGACAATTTTAAATGGGAAGTCAGCTAAAGGTCAATTCTTTTTTTAGGGGAAGATTTTATTACAGGATTGTTGCAAGCTTTTAGAATACTTCTGAAAGAAAAAAGTCTATACTATAGAAATAATTAGTGATAAGCGTAAATCTTTGGTATGATTAAATTGCTAAAACAGCGTAAGGGAAGGGTTTTTTGATTGAATAATACAGTAGACTCACTTAAAGAAAAGGTTATATTGGCAGGGTGTCAATTGCAGACGATGGACGATGAACATTTTCATTATTCGATGGAAGAGCTTGCTTCATTAACGAAAACGGCAAACGGTGAAGTACTCATTCAATTGACTCAAAAAAGAGAAAGACCGCATCCTGCTACATATATTGGAAAAGGAAAAGTTGATGAATTACTAAACTTAGTGGAAGATCTAAGTCCTGATATCGTGATTTTTAATGATGAATTATCACCAAGTCAGCTTAGAAATTTGTCTGCTATTTTAGATGTAAGAATAATTGATCGAACCCAGTTGATTTTAGATATTTTTGCTCAGCGTGCAAAGTCTAAAGAAGGAAAGCTTCAAGTGGAATTGGCTCAACTTCAGTATTTACTCCCAAGATTAACAGGGCAAGGTATTGCCTTATCACGTCAAGGAGGAGGTATTGGAACAAGAGGTCCAGGAGAAACTCAATTAGAAACTGACCGTCGGCATATCAGAAATCGCATTAATGAAATCAAACAACAGCTAGCAGCGGTTGTTCGCCATAGAAATCGCTACCGTGAACGTCGCAAGAAAAACCAAGCGTTTCAAATTGCGTTAGTTGGCTATACAAACGCCGGGAAATCAACGATCTTTAATCGCTTAACAACAGCAGGCAGTTATGAAGAAAATTTATTATTTGCTACATTAGATCCAATGACACGCAAGGTCCTGTTACCTTCAACATATCAAGCTTTGATAACAGATACGGTTGGGTTTATTCAAGATTTACCAACAACACTTGTCGCGGCTTTCCGTTCTACCTTAGAGGAGGTAAAGGAAGCTGATCTTATTTTACACGTAGTTGATAGCTCTAATGAAGACTATTCCAACCATGAAAAAACAGTTTATAAACTTTTAGAGCAACTTGAAGTATCAGATAGACCGATTTTAACCGTTTATAATAAGAAGGATCTTACTCCTGCATCATTTGTTCCATCACCTTCAGCTGATTATGTGAAAATAACAGCCTTTAACGAAGCGGACTTAGAAATGTTATTGACCAAGGTTGAAACAATTGCTAAGGATTCAATGAAACAATACTCCATCCTTGTACCGGCAAATGAAGGCAGATTGATTTCCCAATTGAAAACAGAGTCATTAATTGAAAAGATCGAATTTAATGAGAAACGTGAAAAGTATGAAATAGAGGGTTTCGTTCTTCCTGAACATTCGATCAACTCACAACTAGAGAAGTTTAACGGAGAGGGTTAAGAAATGTTTGATTTTTTGAAAAATGGTGAGAAACTTGCACCAATCGTAGAGAATGTAGAAAAAAAGATTCGTTCAATTCATTCAGTAATAGATAAAATGAGTGAAGTTAATCAATTTAAGGTATTAAAAAGCTTCCAGCATCATAGGGTAAGCGACTCTCACTTTATCCCGACTACAGGTTATGGCTACGATGATATTGGAAGGGATACGTTAGAAAAAGTCTATGCAGACGTGTTTGGTGGTGAAGCGGGATTAGTTCGACCACAAATTATTTCAGGTACTCACGCTATATCGATTGCATTGTTTGGGGTTTTAAGACCAGGAGATGAACTCCTTTATATCACTGGTAAGCCATATGACACGCTAGAAGAGATTGTAGGGATAAGAGGAAGTGGCATCGGTTCTTTAAAAGAATTTCAAATCGATTATCAATCAGTAGAATTAAAGGAAAATGGAGCAGTAAATTATGAAGCAGTAAAGCAAGCTATTACCAATAAAACAAAAATGATCGGAATTCAAAGATCTAAAGGATATGCCACAAGACCATCGTTTACAATTTCAGAAATTCAAGAAATGATTAATTTTGTTAAATCTTTAAAAGAAGATATTGTCATTTTCGTAGATAACTGCTATGGTGAATTTGTAGAAGAACTGGAGCCTTGTCATGTAGGGGCAGACCTAATGGCTGGATCACTCATCAAAAATCCAGGTGGTGGACTTGCCAAAACAGGTGGTTATCTTGTTGGTAAACAAGATTTAATCGACGCCTGCGCATTTCGTATGACATCCCCGGGAATAGGAGCCGAAGCAGGTGCGTCTCTATATAGCTTGCAAGAGATGTATCAAGGGTTCTTTATGGCACCGCATGTAGTGGGACAAGCATTAAAGGGAGCAGTATTTACTTCCGCATTCTTAGAGGAATTGGGTTTAAAGACAAGCCCAATGTGGAACAGTAAAAGGACTGACTTAATACAGTCTGTTCAATTTGATGATCCAGACATGATGGTCGCTTTTTGTCAAGCAATCCAGTATTCATCACCAATTAATTCACATGTAACACCATACCCGAACTATATGCCTGGGTATGAGGATGATGTCATAATGGCAGCAGGAACTTTTATTCAAGGAGCTAGCATCGAGCTGTCTGCTGATGGACCGCTACGGGCACCTTACGTTGCATATGTTCAAGGCGGACTTACATACTCTCATGTGAAAATTGCAGTTTGTTCAGCTGTCGATTCTTTAATAGACAAAAATTTAATCTCGATTGTTAGTTAACTACAAAAATAGATGACGAAACTATGTTATGTAAGCTGACATTTAATTGACACATAATGTTACATAGGTTATAATGAAAACAGTTAACTAAAAGGAGCGAATAACATGAGTGATAATATTCGACGCTCAATGCCCCTATTTCCTATTGGAATTGTTATGCAGCTCACTGATTTATCTGCAAGGCAAATTCGTTATTATGAAGAAAATGAATTGATTTTTCCAGCTAGAACGGAGAGCAATCGAAGATTATTTTCATTTAACGATGTAGATAAATTATTGGAGATTCGTAATTTAATTGAACAGGGTGTCAACTTAGCGGGAATAAAGGAAATTTTCTCCCGTAAAAGCTCACATAAAGAAGAAAAACAAGAGCAACCTAAAACAGTTGAAAAATCTGATTTAAGTGATGCTGAATTACGAAAACTTCTTAAGTCTGAGCTTATGCAGGCGGGTCGTTTTAATCGACCTACATTGAGACATGGTGACATGTCAAGATTTTTCCATTAATATAGTAGCAATGAATAATTGAATATAACTTTTTGAAATTGGAGAGGAGATTTTCAGGGTGGCTAAATATTCAAGAGAAGATATTGTGAGCTTAGTAAAAGAGAATAATGTAAAATACATCCGTTTACAATTTACGGATATTCTTGGAACAATTAAAAACGTTGAAATTCCAGTAAGTCAGCTTGATAAAGCACTTGATAACAAAATGATGTTTGATGGTTCTTCAATTGAAGGTTTTGTCCGTATTGAAGAGTCTGATATGTATTTATATCCTGATTTAGATACATTTGTTATCTTCCCTTGGACTGCTGAAAAAGGAAAAGTAGCTCGTTTTATTTGTGATATCTATAATCCAGATGGAACTCCATTTGCAGGTGACCCACGTAATAATTTACGTCGTATCCTAAGTGAAATGGAAGAGCTTGGATTTACTGATTTTAACTTAGGGCCAGAGCCGGAATTCTTCTTATTTAAATTAGACGAAAAAGGCGAGCCAACACTTGAACTTAATGATAATGGCGGTTACTTTGACTTAGCACCAACGGATCTTGGTGAAAACTGCCGTCGTGATATCGTTCTAGAGCTTGAAGAAATGGGCTTCGAAATTGAAGCTTCTCACCACGAAGTGGCTCCAGGACAACATGAGATTGACTTTAAATATGCTTCTGCAATTAAAGCATGTGATGATATTCAAACATTTAAACTAGTTGTAAAGACAATTGCTCGTAAGCATGGTTTACATGCTACATTTATGCCAAAACCATTATTTGGTGTTAATGGTTCAGGTATGCACTGTAACTTATCTTTATTCAGTAAAGGGGAAAATGCATTCCTTGATCCAAATGGTGATCTGCAATTAAGTGATACTGCAAGACAATTTATCGCAGGAATTATTAAACATGCACCTGCATTTACTGCAGTGACAAACCCAACTGTAAACTCATACAAACGTCTTGTTCCTGGTTATGAAGCACCTTGTTATGTTGCTTGGTCTGCACAAAACAGAAGTCCACTAATTCGTATTCCAGCTTCGCGTGGTTTAAGTACTCGTGTTGAAGTACGTAGTGTTGACCCTGCTGCAAACCCTTATTTAGCAATGAGTGTTTTATTAGCTGCAGGTCTTGATGGGATTAAAAATAATCTTGATGCTCCAAAACCAATTGATCGTAACATTTATGTTATGTCTAAAGAAGAGCGTGTTGAAAATGGAATCGTTGATTTACCGGCAACATTAGCTCAAGCATTAGATTTATTAAAAGCTGACAGCACAATGAAGCATGCTTTAGGTGAACACTTATTTGAGCACTTTATTGAAGCAAAAGAAATCGAGTGGGATATGTTCCGTACACAGGTTCACCCATGGGAAAGAGAGCAATACATGTCAATGTATTAATAGTAAAAAGCCTCGACAAAGTGTCGAGGCTTTTTTGCTGCTATAAAAAAAGCTTATCCTTCAATAAGATAAGCTTAGTGTACAGTGCGATAAACGCCAATTACTTTTCCTAATATACTAACATTTCGTAAAATAATAGGTTCCATAGTTGAATTTTCAGGTTGCAGGCGAATATAATCTTTTTCCTTAAAAAATCTTTTACATGTTGCCTCATCATCATCTGTCATAGCAACAACAATATCACCGTTGTTTGCTGTTTGCTGCTGGCGAACGATTACTAAATCACCATCTAAAATTCCAGCCTCAATCATACTTTCACCCATAATTTCTAACATGAATACATGTTCATCATCTGAAACATAGCGATCTGGTAAAGGAAAATATTCTTCAACATTTTCGATTGCAGTAATAGGAAGACCTGCTGTTACCTTCCCGATTACTGGAACATTAATGACATTGCTCTTAGGGATATGGGATGTTTCTTCTTCTAAGATTTCGATTGCTCTAGGTTTTGTAGGGTCCCGTCTAATTAATCCTTTTGATTCTAATCTAGCTAAATGACCATGAACTGTGGAGCTTGATGCTAGTCCTACTGCTTCACCAATTTCACGAACGGAAGGTGGGTAACCTTTCTTTTGGACCTCATCTTTTATAAAACTTAAAATATCTTGTTGTCTTTTTGATAGTTTCGTCATCCTTTGTGACACCTCGGATCCTCTAATTTATGTTTATTATAGCATCTTTTACCTATATATACAAACATAAGTTCGAAAAAACACTTGACTAGAACAGTTGTTCGTACTATACTGAGTTTATAAATACGAACAAATATTCTTATGGGGTGTTACTATGAAAAGGGAATCATTATCTTACATACTAGCTTTTTTTGTCGTTCTACTAGCAATAACAGTAGGAATTACTTACACTAATAAAACAGATAGCTTAGAAAATTATCATCAAGTTGAAATTAAAGAAGGCGATAGTCTTTGGACAATTGCTGATCAATTCCAAGAGAATAAAAATATTTCAAAGCAAGAATTTGTCAAATGGGTTCAGGAAAAAAATAATCTTTATTCTACTACAATAAAACCTGGAGACATTGTTTTTGTCCCAGTACAAAAAGAAGAAATTTATCAATTTCATCAGATTGCTAGTGAATAAATAGTAAGATTTTTTGGTTAAGGTGATGTGATAGTTTATGAAGGCGGTTGTTTATTGTCGAGTAAGTACCGAGAAAGATACGCAGGACACGTCAATTGAGAGACAAAAGGAAGAGTTACTATCATTAGCTGCTTCTCATAATATGGACGTGATAAAAGTAATAGAAGATAGACATAGTGGTTATGATGTAGACCGTGATGGAATTATTGAAGCACTTGCATTATTAAAAGATAAGAAGGCATCGGTTCTTCTAGTTCAAGATGATACAAGATTAGGGAGAGGACACGCGAAAATTGCCCTTTTACACGAAATAAAAAAGTTAGAAGCTACAGTATTCACACTAAACGAAAAGGGTGAACCTGAACTATCAGAAACGGATTCAATGGTATTGAATATTTTAGCTGCAGTGGAAGAGTTTCAAAGAAAACTTATCAATTACAAGATTAAAAGAGGGATGAATCGGGCTATTGAGAATGGATTTAAGCCTCAGAATAATTTAAAAAACCAGGATCAAGGTGGAGGTCGTGAGAAGATCGAGGTACCAATTGAAGAAATACTTAAGTTAAGAGATAAAAAGCTAACATTTCATGAAATAGCTGCTACCCTTAGAGGTGTCGGCTTCGAAGTAAGCAAAGCAACAGTTCATAGGAGGTATAAGGAACACGTAGAAAAGCTTCAAATTAATTCAGATGATAGTAATGTTCAATGAGACATTGATGTTCATTCAGTTGTTATTTTCCTCTCAATTTAGTATGATGACATTTGTGGTATTAAACCAAAATATTAAATAATCTAAAACATGATTGTAGTTTCTTATCATTTTGTTGATTAGAATAGTTACTAGTTATGAGAGGAGTACTGATATGTTACCAAAGTCTAAAATAGATCGTATAAATGAATTATCAAAGAAATCAAAAGCAAAAGGCTTAACAGAGAAAGAGAAGACAGAACAACAAGCTTTGCGAAAAGAATATTTACAAGCTTTTCGTTCATCAATGAAAAGTACACTAAAGGGTGTTACAGTTGTTGATCCAAATGGAAATGATGTAACTCCTCAAAAAATTAAAAATGAGAGAAGAAAAGATCTTCATTAATAGCAGGGGGGAGAGATCTATTTCTCCTCTTATTTTTTTAGATAAGCTAGTTTAAAACTCTTTGCACTTAGTTTTAGAGTCTAGCTCCAGCGCCTAGCCTTAGATCGCACAGGATGTGTAAGTGCAATACAGCGAAAGCCTCCAGGGTCTAACGACTTTGTAATAGAAGGCAAAGAACACCTTTTATTACAAAGTGGGGTTATTTGCCCTAGGCTAACCAAGGCGCTCGCGCTTTTCTATGAATTTGTAAATAAGTAGATTCGTTCGACAAAAATAGTGGCTTATCTCTCCAGTTTAAGACAATTATTTCTTTTGATTTCTTATATAATTAGAGAAATAGAATGGTTGGGGAGAGTGAAATGGTGAGACACTATTATATTTATTTAATAGAAGAAGAGTTTGCGAGTCATTACTTTGGACGGGAATCTAAAATCTACCATCTGTTTCAAGACTTTCACTGGACATCAGCTCGTTCAGCTCATGGAAGTACGATCGAAAAACAAATTCATTATATTACAAAACCAATCCCAGCATTATTTATACATCAACTTCTTGGTACGCATTTATCAAACCGTTCGGATTATCAAATGTTCCATCATATACATAAAATTGCTCTTAAAGGAAACGTAGGGAATGCCACTCTCATTGTAAAAAATCGACATCTTGAGCTTTCATCTGATGGAAGTTTTGAAGCAGAAACAATATTCTTTGAAGTATTACGAAAGTTTGATCCTTGTTTTTTAGCTATGGACTTTAAAGGTGAAAGATATGGTTGGTTAAACCCAATAAAAGAAAGAAATTTTGGCTAAAATATAGAGAAATTTAGTTCAAATGTTGTATAATAGCAAAGGATTTAGTACACTGTAAGATAGACAACACGAAGGAGGAAAACCAATGGAATTATGGGTTGTTATTCTAGTAGGCATTCTAGCACTACTTGCTGGAGTTGCACTAGGATTTTTCATTGCGCGTAAATATATGATGAATTACCTAAAGAAAAATCCACCAATTAATGAACAAATGCTGAAAATGATGATGATGCAAATGGGAATGAAACCATCCCAGAAGAAAATCAACCAAATGATGTCTCAAATGAACAAAATGCAAAAATAAAAGAAACGTTGATATAACAAGGTTTTAAGGTTAATCGAAGATGTATTTTTGATAAGTTTTCATAAATAAATTTATCGTAAGTGAATTCCCCTTCGAAACTTTTACTTATTTTTGCTTTATTTCATTAGATCAATCCGAAACCACTTATTTTATTGGAAACGAATCCAATGAATGGTGGTTTTTTTGTATTTTCTGAACAGATACAAAGGAAATAATATATAGCAGTGACCACTCTTGCTTTAACCAGCATACAATATGGAAAACATTGTAGAGGGAGAGTTTAATGTTTGTTACTTTGATATTACCCGTTGTTATTCCCTACGGTAATCCTGTAACTTTTTTTGACCCAAAGGCACATTATTTAAGAAAAATGGAATTTAATAAATGGATTTTATCTGTTGAGGATCAAAGTCGGGAATATAAACATGTCCCGCTATATATTTATGGAAAAACTGAGAAACATCAAAATACTTTTATTATAGGTGAACAAACTGCTGATTTAAATTTAGTACCGTAAAATTCTACTATTTAAGGAAAAATACTATTTCAAAATGACTGTGGTTTCTTAATTTACTTATTAACGAACTATTGAAGGTTAATTTTTTTTAAAATAAAAAGAGTGAATGCAATCACTCTCCGGAAACCCTCCAAATATAAAGGTCTTCTATTGTACAATTTAACGCTTTTGAAATCGTCATTGCATTGTTGAGGTTCATGACCTTTTTTTCTAAATAGTCATGTAATTGTTCTATTGGAATATTGGTATTAGCCGCTAGAACATCAAGCTCAGTGTTACTTTTGGTTAAAAGTTCTTTAAGGTTACTTTTCTTTGCTTTATATGCTGCCAAATTAGACACCTCACTTCTGATTCAAGCATAGCACAATACTGAATAAATTGATACTTTCTGGAGATACCAAGAACATTTCCGCTGATCAACAAAAATTTTTTTGTTCAAATTTTTTCTTAAATAGAGGGTTTAATAAAAATTAATAGCATCAGGTATATATTAATTGTTAACTCTAAAAAGGAAAGCACCAAAAATGATGCCTTCCTTAACTTACTATTTACTAAACAAATTTCTTACACCATAATAAATTAAGACAAGTGAGAATATTAGAATTGCTAATACACCTATAATTGTTGTGACAGGTTCGATACTTGCTAGAAATGTATCTTCTAAAGGTATTCGAATAAGAGCAAAACCACTGAAAATTGTTGCAAGGAATAAGAAAATCCTACTATTCATGGTATTTCCTCCTTCCTATTAGATTGTTAGATTATATGTCTAAACTTTAGACAATATTCATATTTAAAGATACTTTTTATGTTAAATTTTGTTTAATGGAAATTAGAGGATGAAGATAAAGGGTTTCATTAAGGAGTCAATTTCGAAGATAATTGGTTATTTGTAAAATAAAAAACAAAAAGCACGTAAAACGTGCTTTCATTTTTATGAACAAACCTGCTTTTTATGTGGAAGATCTTCTTTTATATATTGTGTTAATAATACATCAAGCTCCTGGCTATATTTTATTGAAATGTTTGAATTCAGCCCATTTTTTAGGACAATGTCAATTAGCTCGGCTCGTTTCTTTTCAATCATTTGAAGCATTTCTTGTTTAGACACGAGAACTTGTCCTTTCTTTGAATAGATTAAGCTATTTACATTATATCATTTATCCTTTTATGATATAAACAGCAATGATTCTATTATATATGGTTATTAGGTGGTATGAAAAGAAAAAATTGCCATAAGAAATGTAAATGACATAAAAATGTCACATAAAGAAACATTTAAAAAATTAGAACTTTTGCTAGAATAGAGAGGACACTCTCTTTAGGAGGAGTAAGATGGCTGATGTGAATATTTTTTTAGCATTCGGAGCGGGTTTTTTATCATTTATCTCTCCGTGCTGTTTACCGCTATATCCTGCATTTTTGTCTTATATCACCGGTGTTTCAGTTGGTGAACTAAAATCTGAAAATGCATTGTTACAGAAAAGAAGTTTATTACATACTGTGTTCTTTTTAATTGGATTTTCTTCAATCTTTATTGCTCTTGGCTTTGGAACTTCGTTTATTGGAGAGCTTTTTCAAAACTATCAAGATTTAATAAGACAAATTGGTGCTTTGTTAATTATAGTATTTGGATTAATGATTATCGGTATTTTTAATCCAAAGTTTTTAATGAAGGAACATCGATTTGAATTTAAAAATCGTCCGTCAGGCTATGTAGGTTCGGTTTTGATTGGTATGGCTTTTGCAGCAGGATGGACACCGTGTACTGGACCAATTCTTTCAGCGGTTATCTGGTTAGCAGCTACTAACCCTGGCTCTGCGATGATTTATATGATTGCCTATATATTAGGCTTTGCAGTACCATTCCTCGTATTATCTTTTTTTATTGGGAAACTTGGGTGGATTAAAAAGCATAATATGAAGATTATGAAGATTGGCGGATATCTCATGATTTTCATGGGTATCTTGTTATTTTTTGATATTATGACATCTATTATCATTTTTTTAACTAGAATTTTTGGTGGGTTCACAGGTTTTTAGTATGTTGAACACATTTTTGTGATAATTTTACTATGTTTAAGGAATGGATTTGGTATAATGGTCATATATGTGAGAGATATTGCATTGAAGGTTATGTGTAAAAGGTAGCCTCAATTAAGTCAAATGTCAATCGCTTCTAGTTAGGGAGTTTGTTACATTCAAACTTTCTTTATACTATCAGATTTTATTTATTACGAATGATAGTATAAGAAAAACTAAAACTTTCGTCGATGAAACTGAGCGAATGTCAATGTTTTTCTTATATGTTTGAGGAGGAGCTAGGCATGGCTAGAATATTAATTGTTGATGATGCCAAGTTTATGAGAATGACTTTATCAAATATATTAATAAAGGCGAACCATGAGGTTGTTGGAGAGGCCGAAAACGGTATCATGGCCATTGAACTTTTCCACAAGGAAAAGCCGGATTTGGTTACATTAGATATAACAATGCCAGAGAAAAATGGGATTGACGCCCTAAAGGAAATCAAACAGCAATATCCTGATGCAAAAATTATTATGTGCTCTGCGATGGGACAACAAAAAATGGTTGTTGAAGCTATTGAGGCAGGAGCTAAGGATTTTATAGTAAAGCCATTTGATGAAAGTCGAGTAATAGAAGCCATTGATCGTGTTTTAGGGTAAAGGTATAAAACCATTTAGGACTTGTATATCTTAAGTGGTTTTTTGTACTATCAAAAATGAATTTTTTTTGAGTGAAGAACTAAGGCTTTTATCCAATTTACATAATGAACTTTCACCTATTTTATTCGAGATTCTCTAGGTATTCATTTAAAATTCGTTTATACTAGTAAATGGATAGTTGACTAGTAAAGGGTTGATATTATTGTTAACGGTTGTTTCATCTGTCATTGCTGTGGCAATGGCCTTATTTGTTTTATTCATACGTTTTAAATCTTCAAAAAAACCTGCAACAGCAAAAAAGATTATTTTGCCTCCGCTTTTTATGAGTACTGGGGCGTTAATGTTTATTCATCCATTTTTTCGTGTGACAATATCAGAGTTTTTTGAGGCACTATTAATAGGAATGTTTTTTTCAATTTTTTTGATTAAAACATCAAATTTTGAGATTAGAGATAACCAAATTTATTTAAAGCGTTCAAAGGCATTTGCTTTTATTTTAATTGGGTTATTAATTATTCGAATCATCATGAAATCTTTTTTGAGTAATACAATTGATGTAGGAGAATTAAGTGGAATGTTTTGGATTTTAGCTTTTGGAATGATTGTTCCGTGGAGAATCGCTATGTATCGATCGTTCTTACGAGTCCAAAAAGAGCATCAAATGCAAACAAATCCTAAGCTCTAATCAGAATACAAAAACAAAAAAATCCGAAATCTCTATGATTACGGATTTTTTTCTAATTAAAAAAGAGCTTTATACTTAGAGTAGTCAATTTGTTTTTCATTTAACCTTTTCATAAGAAATTTATGATCACGTTTTGGAGTGGCCATAATATAACCTCTAATAATTAAATCTAAATTGATAGAGGATGCATGTTCTTTTAATGCTAATTGTCCGATTTGCCCTGCAATCTTAGCTCTAGCAACATCTCGGAACAACTCGGGTACAGGCTCGACCAACTCTTCTAGTAAGTTCTTTTCTTCTTCTTTCCACATATGTCTTGTTTTATCTAAATAGTAGTCTTGCCAATCAAGATCTGATTTTCCATCTTCTTTTGGTAGTCGTTGCAAAAATTTGCGGAACATAAAGTAGCCGCCAATCGCAAGCATAGATATGAGAAATACAACCCAAAACAAGATAAACCAAAGGAACCAGCCTTCTAACACAAATTTCACCTCTTGTTCTAACTATTAAAAGGGTTAAAAGAAGCAGCTAACGCAATTAACGGGCTTATTGCATAACTGCCTAGTTTTGTAATATTTATAACAATAAATGGTGTATAACCTTACTCATGATGACCAAAAGTATGATGTTCTTTTGCTAAGAGGAGTAATGACTTTTTGACAGCTTCAACTTTTCTTCGATCATATGAAGACGTCATCAAATCATTCAATTCAGCTTGAACATGAAACATAGAATGCTTGTAAAAAATATCAAGTCGAATCGTCCCAACATCAGTTGGTAAGTAAACAAATTCATATGTACGTGACATAATAGCTCCTCCCAAAGAAGACACCAATCATAAGTTGGCTATTTAAAAATAAATATATAAGTTAATAATAGCAGAAAACGTTTCAATTCGCACTAACTTTCTGCATTCACTAATCATTAGCAAAAAGAGAGTGGCTAATCAACGTTAGCCACTCTCTAATCCCTTCCGATCCGTACATTGGTTAAGTGTCCCGCAACAAGCGAATGTTTCGGAAGGGATAATCCAAGTGTAGTAAATTTTTCAATGAATGTAAAGATTCTTTCATGTGGAATTTAAGGTAAAGATTACAATTAATATTGGATAAGTTGAATCAGTTGGGTATATATAAACAAGCTTTTTAAAAACATGAATCAGTATTATCATTTTTCCATGTATTCATCGAATGGTTCTGTTATGATTAAGATGAGATTAGCATGAAGGGAAGGAATAAAGTTATGGGAAAATTAATTGCTGTCCAATTATTCACATTAAGAGACGAATGTGAGCAAGATTTTTATGGTACTTTAGAAAAAGTTGCTGCTCTTGGCTTTCATGGGGTCGAATTAGCAGGTTATTATGGTAAGGAAGCTAAAGAATTAAAACAAACTCTTGATCGACTTGGATTAGTGGCTGTAAGTAGTCATGTATCACTAGAGCAGATGGAAAAGAATCTTGAAAATGAATTGGAATATTTGAAAACGCTTAATTGCAAAAATATTGTTTGTCCATATTTAGTTGAAGAACGACGTGATGAATATGATCAACTTGCTAAAACATTAAATAAAGTTGGAGAGAGAAGTGCACAAGAAGGAATTGCTCTAAGCTATCATAATCATGATTTCGAATTAGAAAAAAGAGATGGATATTCACATCTTGAGAGATTATTTGACGAAACAAATCCAGAGTTTGTAAAAGCTGAGTTAGATGTATATTGGTTAACACTGGCAGGTGAAAATCCAGTAGATTGGATGGAAAAGTATACTGGTCGTATGCCATTAATACATTTAAAGGATATGACAACTGATTCCGAGAAAGCATTTGCTGAGCTGGGAACGGGTGGGGTTAATCTAGAAGCAATTTTACATAAACTTGATGAAGCTGAAATTGAATGGATGGTTGTAGAGCAAGATCGATGTAAACGTTCTCCGCTTGAGAGTATTGAAATAAGCATTAACTATTTAAAAGATAAGCTATTAAAATTAAATTAAACTTAAGATAATGATAAAATGAGAGCACTCTAGAAATAGAGTGCTCTCATTTTAGTTAGTTCTGTAGTTTCTCAGAAATTAAGAGTTCTTCTAATAAACACTTAGATTTGTACTTTTCTAATTGTATTTAACTGTTAGGCAAAGGTTGTGCTTTCCTGTAAGCTGTTGGTGTTAATTTTTTTTGTTCGCGAAATACACGTGAAAAAGTCTGAAACGAACGATAGCCAACTTCTAAAGCGATATCAGTCACAGGAATGGTTGTGGAAGTCAATAAGCTACATGCATGCCTAATTCGAACCTCATGTAAAAAATGAACAAAGTTTTGTCCGAGGTGTTCTTTAAATAATTCACTTAAATAAGGGACACTTACATGAAATCTATTCGCTAAATGGGATAGTGTAATATCTTCATGATATTGAGTATGGATATACTGTATGACATCCCAAATGATCCCTTTTTTTGTTGACTTACCCATATTGATTGATGGAGAATGTTGCTTACACCTAAATCGTTCGAACGTAACTAATATTTCAGCAAGCCTTGCTTTTAATATAATGTCTTTATATGGCTTGTTTTCTGTATATTCCTTAAGCATTTCTTCCATTAGACCCCTCATTTTTAGGAAGTGATGATCATCTATTTTGATAAAAGGCTCTACAAGAAATTCTTCTGTTTCTATTAATAAGTTTTGTAAGCCAATATCATGAAGCAAACCTAAATCAAAGATACAATTAAATAGGACCAACGGGGATTCATTGGAAGCAGAGATTTCATGTATTTGATAAGGCAGAATAAACGTAAAGGTGCCTGGTTCCATTTTATGCTTTTTTCCGTTGATTATCTCACTTCCAGATCCTTCGATAACTAAAGAAAACTCTAGATAATCATGACGGTGTGAAGGGAAACGGTCTTTTATTCTATGTATTGATAGATGAAACGGAAAAGTTGTATTCATATTAGGATACTCAGATAAATACATGGGAAAAGTGGTCATAAATACCGTTTCCTCCTATCAGAAAAATTGAGATAAACAGATGAAAAATTGATCTGCTTTTTTATCATTTTTATTTTATCATATTTGTAAGCGTTATTATTATAGATCGATAAAAGTAATTTTTTACTGATGGAGGTTTTACGATGGAAAAGATTAGAATAGGTATCATCGGAGCAGGAGCTATTGGAAATGTACACTTAAACACATTCTCAGCCTTAACAGGTTCGGTTGTTCTACAAGGCATTACTGATGCTTATCTACCGCTAGCTGAACAAAGAGCAAAAGAGTATGAAGTGAACCAAGTTTTTGCTAGTGCAGAGGAATTAATCCATGATCCTAATATAGATGCTGTAGTTATTGGTGTTCCTAATAAATGGCATGCCCCACTCGCGATACAAGCGTTAAAAGCAGGAAAACATGTGTTAGTTGAAAAACCGATGGGAATTGACAGTGAAGCTGCAAAAGATATTGTTAGAGCACAACGTGATTCAGGTAAAGTAGTTATGGTTGGACATCAAATGAGATGGCAATGGCAAATTCAGCAAATAAAAGAACAAGTTGAAAAGGGTTCATTAGGGAAAATTTATCATGCTAAAACAGGCTGGTTCCGTCGAAAGGGAATTCCTGGTTGGGGAAGTTGGTTTACGACGAAATCGGAAGCTGGCGGTGGACCGTTAATTGATATAGGTGTTCATATGTTAGATTTAGGACTTTACTTAATGGGAAATCCGAAACCGATTTCTGTTTTTGGGTCAACATATGCGGAATTTGGTCCAAAAAAGAAAGGAATTGGAACTTGGGGAACCCCAAATTGGAATGGACAATATGATGTTGAAGACTTAGCGACAGCCTTAATAAAAATGGAAGATGGATCAACACTTACTCTCGAGGTTAGCTGGGCTGTTCATATGGATACAAGCAATAATCCTTTTATTCATATTATGGGATCAGATGGTGGAGCTTCTCTTGATGGAAATTCTGCAAAAATTTTAACAGAGCAATTTGATCGGGCTATCGATATTGAGATTTCTCCAGAAGAAAATAAAGAAGATGAGCGCATTCAGTTAAGCAAACATTTCATTGAGTGTATTCGAGAGGAAAAACAACCAATTACCTCTGCAATGACTGGGTTAACAAATAACCTCATATTAGATGCCATCTATGAATCATCTAAAACAGGCAGAGAAGTTATTTTAGATTGGAAGATTTAGTTGCTTAAGTTTTTGAAAAACTAAAGGGTTAAAAAAGTATCCTTTATAAACTAGATTTTACTTGAAAGGGTGATGTGAGTGCTAAGAGGATTGACTAAGGCTGGCTTAGGAACATTTGTAGATGATAAACAATTTATTGAACTAGCTGCGGGATACTCTTTCCAAACTGTTGATCTTGATGCAAACAAATTTATTGAAGATTTTGGTCAAGACGGGGCCAAAGAGATTTTACAAAGCAATAACATCCAATTAGGAGCGATTGGTTTACCTGTTGAATGGAGAAATTCAGATGAAGAATTTTCACAAGATTTAATCCATCTTGCGTCATCTGCAAAAGCTGCACAAGATTTAGGTTGTAGTCGTTGTTGCACGTATATTTTACCTTCAACAGATCTTAAATCAGCTCAATTTATGAGCCTTGCAATAAAACGTTTGAAAATATGTGCGGAAGTTCTAGGTACATATGGTATTAGGCTTGGATTAGAATATGTAGGACCTCATCATTTAAGAGAAACATGGAAAAATCCATTCATATGGACTCAAGAGGAAACACTTCACCTTATTGATGCAATAGGCTTACCGAATGTTGGCTTGTTGTTGGACTCATATCACTGGTACACAACTGGACTCACAAGTGAAGACCTGACCAATTTAAATGAGCATCAAATTGTACATGTTCATATTAATGATGCTGCTAATTTGCCAGTGGAAGAGCTTAAAGATAATGATCGACTTTATACAGGAGAAGGGGTTATTGATTTACCATTATTCTTAAAAAGTATTAAGAAAACTGGTTATAGCGGACCAATAGCTCAAGAAGTTTTAACTCCATCACCCCCAACAGAGCCAAGTGAAGAATTAATTAGACGCTCTAAAATAGGGTTTGATAAAGTGTTTAATAGATTATAAAATTTAGGAAAGGCGATCATAAAAGATGATCGCCTATTGCAATATTAGTCGTTTAGTACTTTATCCATAACAGCTTTTGTCTTAGGCCCAAAAATTCCATCATTCACAAGTTCTGGGAAGCGTTTTTGAAACTTCATAACAGCTTCTTTTGTTTGTGGTCCGTATATTCCGTCTACTTTAACATTGTAGCTCATATCATTTAGTCCTTTTTGAAGTGTTTTCACCGCTTCGCCTCTGCTACCAATTTTTAAAACAGTGTCTGCGAAACCGAATGAGTTTATTTCCTTCGATAATTCTGCATGAGTATTTTGTCCATAGATACCATCAACTTTTAAGCTTTTCTTTGATTTTTGAAAGGCTATAACAGCTGTTTTTGTCATAGGTCCAAAAATCCCATCCTCAGATAATTCGGCCCCTATGGCTTTATTTAAAGCTCGCTGCATGATTTTTACATTTTCTCCCTTTGAACCTTCCTTTAGAGTACCTGATAAATCAAAAATAGAATAATTCACGCTATCTTGAGCACTGGCTCCACCTGCAGGAATTCCTAATAATAATACAGATGCAGTTAAAATTGATGCCGAAACCTTTTTCCATTTATTCATTTAAAAACATCTCCCTTTGTTTTATTAATCATTGATTGAACGGGAGAAGAATCAATATTGTTTCATAAAAATAGTGATTTTTGAAATTGGATCTCGTCACGGGTGATCCATTATGATTGAAAGTTTGGAAGTCCATATGGTTGAATAGAGATATCTTTTAATGCTGGGAACGGTCATTTTTCATTTATTTCCCCATTTTTTATTATTGGTATTTTATTTGTGTTTTACTAAGCTGCCCGTAATGGAGTTATTGTGACGATCTTAAATTCAGGGAGTATTTTTTTCTTTTAATAGCTATCTCTTATCCTTTAACTAGATAGACCGATCTCATGAGAAAGGGTCGTTCGAATATGACGATTAACTCATTTAAGAATTTATCGTTAAAATTTATTTTTCTAATAATCTAAAATTCACTTTTATTATAGTGGAATAGTAAAATATGAAGATGTGTGAAAAAGCTTACATTTCCATCTTTTTTGATAGCAAAATTGGTGTTATTCTTATAGAGACTTGAATTCTATTCTATGGATTCACCAATGGAATAATAGTAAAAGCAAAATTAGGAAAGCGTTTTCGGCTATGCGAATTTGAGAGGGGAAGAAAAGAGATGTCAAATCAATCAGTTGTCAAGAATGTTGAGAAATTAGAGGTTCCAACTATTATGAAGGCTGCAGTGATGACTAAACCACATGAAATTGAACTTCAGGAGATTGCTGTTCCAAAAGTTGAAGGAAACGAAGTTCTAGTCAAGGTGATGGCTGTTGGGGTTTGCGGGTCTGATATCCATTATTATGAACATGGAAAAATTGGGAGATATGTTGTTGAAAAACCAATTATCTTAGGGCATGAATGTGCTGGAATTGTTGTACAAGTGGGCGAACAGGTTTCCAAATTGAAAATTGGAGACCGTGTTGCAATTGAACCAGGGATTACATGTGGACAATGTGAATATTGTAAAGTAGGAAGATATAATCTATGTCCTGATGTTCAATTTTTAGCAACGCCTCCAGTAGATGGTGCTTTTGTCCAATATATTAAACACCGAGAGGATTTCTTATTTCCAATTCCAGATGAGTTATCATTTGAGGAAGCATCACTTGTTGAGCCTTTCTCTGTAGGAATCCATGCAGCCAAAAGGTCAAAACTCCAACCTGGATCAACGGTAGCCATTATGGGAATGGGACCTGTCGGACTAACTGCCATAGCTGCTGTTAAAGCATTTGGAGCATCAAAAATTATCGTAACAGATTTAGAGAAAAATCGTTTGGATGCTGCAAAAAAACTAGGTGCTACACATGTAATTAATGTATTAGAGCAAGATCCAAACGAAGAAATTGCGATCATTACAGGTGGAAAAGGTGTCGATGTTGCGTTTGAGACAGCAGGAAATCCAAAGGCATTGCAATCAGCTCTAAAATCTCTAAAAAGAGGTGGAAAGCTGGCAATTGTTGGATTACCTCCACAAGATGAAATTGCTCTTAATGTACCACTTATTGCTGACTATGAGTTGGATATTTTTGGAATATTTAGATATTCAAATACGTATGCTCAAGGGATAGAGTTTTTAGCTACTCAAAATTACAATTTAAATAGCTTAATTACGGATCGATACACTCTTGACCAAACAAAAGAGGCGATGGAGAGAGCTAGATTAAATAAAAAGGAAAGTCTAAAAGTAATCGTATATCCAAATGGTTTGTTAGAGGAATAATATTTTTAAGAAATAAGTTCTGAATGAATCTGGAGGACTGATGAGCAGCTATAGTCTTTATAAGCATGAACTACTCACAAATCACTATCATCCAACAGTAAATGCATATTATTTTAAGCAATGGGAAAGTCATTACATGGATTTTCATACTCATAATGAAGTAGAAATCATGTATGTGATTAGTGGTCAATGTGTTGTAGAAGCGGAACATGAAATGATTCAAATGAAAAAGGGAGACGTAATCTTATTAGATTCAAACGTTCCACATCGTTTGCTTGTTGAGAAAGGTAGTCCCTGTCGGATGTTGAACATCGAGTTTACTTTTGTTCCGAAAAACGGAAGCTTTCCATCGATTAAGGAGTTAACGGAACACTCCGTTATCTTAGATCGATTCTTACGATTAAAGCGGCCATATGTGGTGGTTAAAGATCCAAATGAGATTTATCATTCTTTAAAAAATTTAGTTTTAGAACTTGATAAAAGAGAATCCTCTCAAGAACCTATGATGTATTTATTATTTTGCCAGCTTTTAATACAACTTGCTAGAATGATTGTTCAAAAGGATGAAACTGATCGGTCCAAGCAACATCTGCAATTTAATATATATGTGAAAAAAGCAGTTGATTATCTTCATCAAAATTATGATCGGGATATTCAAGTGAAAGATGTGGCCCTAGCGGTTAGCTTACATTCAGGATATCTACATCGTATATTTAAACAGCAAATGAATTGTACCATTATGGATTATTTAACTAAGTTAAGAATCCAAAAAGCTAAAATGCTATTAAAAGAAACAGAGATACCAGTGATCGAGATATCACAATATATTGGTGTTAATAGTCGTCAATATTTTAGTATGTTATTTAAAAAATACACTGGCCAAACTCCTAATGGATACAGAAAATTAGTGAAAAAATCGATAGAAAAATTTAATGGCTAAAAACAGGATAATCTGATAAATTGTCCTGTTTTTTATTTGATTAGTTCAGGTGGTGATTTTTAAATAAGTTAGGATTTTTGACACCTAATTTTAGAAGAAAGTTATAATCTTGCAAACGTAATCAATTAACTGTTGATAAAATGATTTTAAGAATGATGCAAGGGGGAGTAATCATACATGTCATTTAAAATTTCTTTTATCGGGGCAGGAAGTATTGGTTTTACTAGAGGACTTTTAAGGGATTTGTTAACTGTTCCTGAGTTTCAAGAAATTGAAGTATCATTTACAGATATTAATGCCTCAAATCTTAAAATGGTTACAGAGTTATGTCAAAGAGATATTGATGAAAATGGATTGGAAATTAATATTCACTCAACTACAAATCGCAGGGAAGCATTAAGAGGATCTAGATATATCTTTTCAGTAGTAAGAATCGGAGGACTCGAGGCATTTCGGCAAGATGTCGACATACCTCTAAAGTATGGAATTGATCAGTGTGTTGGAGATACATTGTGTGCCGGTGGAATTATGTATGGTCAACGTGGCATTGCAGAGATGTTAGAGATTTGTAAGGATATTAGAGAAGTAGCAGAGAAAGATTGTCTATTATTAAATTATGCCAATCCAATGGCTATGATAACCTGGGCCTGCAATACATATGGTGGTGTTCGGACAATCGGACTTTGTCATGGAGTTCAAGGAGGACATCGGCAAATTGCAGAAGCTTTAGGATATAAAAAAGAGGAAATTGATATTATTTGCGCTGGTATCAATCATCAGACTTGGTATATTAGTGTGAAACATAAGGGAGAGGATCTAACAGGTCAGATACTGGAGGCTTTTGAACAACATCCTGAGTTTAGTAAAACAGAAAAAGTGAGAATTGACATGCTAAAGAGATTTGGCTATTACTCTACTGAATCTAATGGACACTTAAGTGAATATGTCCCTTGGTATCGTAAACGCCCAGATGAGATAAATGAATGGATTGATTTAGGTTCATGGATAAACGGGGAAACAGGTGGATATTTACGTGTCTGCACAGAGGGAAGGAATTGGTTTGAATCAGATTTTCCGAATTGGATGAAGGAGCCTGCACTTACATATAAACAGGAAAACCGAAGTGAAGAGCATGGTTCATATATTATCGAAGGTCTTGAAACAGGAAGAGTTTATCGCGGGCATTTTAATGTTGTGAATAATGGAATTATTTCTAACCTTCCTGATGATGCGATTATTGAAGCACCAGGGTATGTCGATCGAAACGGAATAAATATGCCGCATGTAGGAGATCTTCCTCTTGGATGTGCTGCTGTTTGTAATGTAAGCATTTCCGTCCAGCGTTTAGCGGTAGAAGCTGCTGTTAAGGGAGATGATCTGCTTTTACGTCAAGCGATGATGATGGATCCGCTAGTTGGTGCAGTATGTAATCCGAAAGAAATATGGCAAATGACTGATGAAATGTTAGTTGCGCAGGAAAAATGGTTGCCTCAATATTCAAAAGCGATCTTGGAAGCAAAAAAACGTCTAAATACTCAACCTCGGATACCTACAAAGAATTATACAGGAGCAGCTCGGTTAAAAGTAAAAACGGTAGAAGAAATGGCTGAAAATAGAGAAGATGCAAACAAGAATGCGAGTGCAGCAGATAAAGCAAAGGTACGTCCCTCTTCGGTAGGAGAATTATAATCGTTCACCTGTTAGATCAATGATCTAGCAGGTTTTTTGCATATAAACAACTGTAATTCTTAGATTTCTTTGTTTAATAAATTTAGTAATCTATCACCTTTCTTTGCCACATTATCCTACGAAAACACCCTACTTTAAAAATTCTTTTTGACAGTTTTCATTTCTCATGCTAAGATGACTATTAAATTCAAAACATAAATAATTATTTAAAAACTCTTATTCAGAGAGGTGGAGGGACTGGCCCGATGAAGCCCGGCAACCATTCAACGATAATTTGTTGAAAAGGTGCTAATTCCTGCAAAGTTATTGCTTTGACAGATAAGAGGGGATTTCAAGATGAAGACCTCTCTATTTATGATAAAGAGAGGTCTTTTTTGCTTTTAGAACATCATCTTAAAAATTACATATCAAATGTATCAGGTGCTGTGTGATTCGATCATAGCTTAAAAGGGAAGCCCGGTGAAAATCCGGCACGGTCCCGCCACTGTAATGAGGAGCAACTTATCAATTACCACTATTTCAAACTGGAATGGGAAGGGATAAGAAGCAATGAACCTAAGTCAGGAGACCTGCCTGTTATATGCGCTTGTACCTACGGATGTATAGGGAGGAGTGAGGAATACGTGTTGAGAAAGCCAGAATGTCTCAACTCTAGTTAGCTATGCGTATGAATCTCTCTTTTCTAATTTGAAAAGAGAGATTTTTTAGTTTGGGACAAAAAATAAAGATTAGAGGAGTGCAGGAAGATAATGACACAAATAAAAAGTTCAAACTTAGGCTATCCACGTATTGGGGAAAAACGCGAATGGAAAAAGGTGCTTGAACAATATTGGGCAGGCAATCTTGATCAAGACAAATTTTTAAAGCAAATGGAAGAGATCCGACTTCAACATCTTAAGAAGCAAAAAGAACAAGGAATTGATCTAATTCCAGTTGGTGATTTTAGTTTATATGATCATGTACTTGATACAGCAGTTATGTTTGGTCTAGTACCAAAGCGTTTTGATTATCATGGCGGACCTGTTTCAATCGAGACATATTTTGATATGGCAAGAGGGAATAAAGATGCGGTTGCTTGTGAAATGACAAAATGGTTTAACACAAATTATCATTACATTGTTCCGGAATTATATGATGTCGAACCTCAACTTGTTGAAAACCGTCCTCTCCAATATTATAAAGAAGCAAAACAAAAGCTTGAAATAGAAGGAAAACCAGTAATCTTAGGTCCTGTTACCTTTGTAAAGCTTTCAAAAGGATATAAGAAGTCTGAATTTCATTTATTGGTCAAAAAATTTGTCACAATTTATGCTGACATTTTACAGCAATTACAATCAGAAGGTGTAAGGTGGGTTCAAATCGATGAACCGATTTTATCTACAACTATTACGGACGTTGAAGTTGAACTATTCCAAGAAGTCTATCAACAGTTACATGAAGCAGCACCAAATGTAAAGGTGATTTTGCAAACATATTTTGACCGAATTGATTATTTTAAAGAGGTATGCTCTCTGCCAGTTCAGGGGATTGGGCTAGATTTCGTTCATGATGGAGGATATCATCTCTCTGCAATAAACCAATATGGTTTTCCTTCAGATAAGGTGTTAGCAGCAGGAGTGATCAATGGACGTAACATATGGAGATGCAATCTTGAAGAAAAGATTTCACTCATTACAGAATTATCGGAGTTTGTTTCAAGGGATCGTTTAATCTTACAACCATCATCAAGTTTGTTACATGTTCCAGTCACAGTAACTAATGAAGAAACACTAGATAAAGTTCTGAAAAATGCATTATCTTTTGCTGATGAAAAAATAAATGAAGTTGTTCTACTGACAAAAGGAATGAATCATGGAATTGAAACTGTACAAAAAGAGATCGACTCAAGCACATCAGCTATACAAGCATTAAACAAATCAACATTTCGAAACAACGCAGAAATTCAGGATGCTACAAGAAATATTCATTTATATAAAGCGGAGCGGAAAGCTGATTTTTCTGTTCGTCAGGAGATTCAAAAAAAGACTTTTCGATTACCCCTCCTTCCAACGACAACAATTGGTAGCTTCCCGCAGACAAAAGAAGTAAGAAACCATCGTCTAAAGTGGCGGAAAGGTGAGTTAACCGATGTGGAATATGAGGAATACATTAAAGCAGAGATTAAAAAATGGATCGAAATTCAGGAAGAACTGGACTTAGATGTTTTTGTCCATGGAGAATTCGAACGAACAGATATGGTGGAATACTTTGGTGAAAAGCTAGCTGGGTTTCAATTTACAAAATTTGGATGGGTGCAATCATATGGCTCACGATGTGTGAAACCCCCGCTTATCTACGGTGATGTAGATTTAAAGCAATCCATGACTGTTAAAGAAACTGTCTATGCCCAGTCATTAACATCAAAACCCGTTAAAGGAATGTTAACAGGACCTATTACGATTCTAAATTGGTCATTTGTCCGGGATGATATATCACGCTATGATGTGGCAAATCAAATTGCACTGGCGCTTAGAAAAGAGGTTGAAAGTCTCGAGGAGAATGGGATTCGAATGATCCAAGTTGATGAGCCAGCGATTAGAGAAGGGCTGCCATTAAAGCAAGAAAACTGGGAAAGTTATCTTAATGCAGCAGTATATGCATTTAAGCTTGCCACATCCTCAGTTCAAAATGATACACAAATTCATACACATATGTGTTATTCAAATTTCAAAGATATTATTGATGCAATTAAAGCACTTGATGCTGATGTCATTTCTATTGAAACTTCAAGGAGTCATGGGGAATTAATTCAAGCCTTTGAGGAAACTACATATAACAAAGGTATCGGGCTTGGTGTGTATGATATTCACAGTCCTCGCGTACCACAGGTTGAGGAATTAATAAAAAATATTGATCGTGCACTTCAAGTATTAGATCCGAAATTATTCTGGATTAACCCGGATTGTGGCTTAAAAACCCGAGGAATTGATGAAACGGTTGAAGCGCTAAAGGTGATGGTAGAAGCGGCAAAGCAATCGAGAGAAAAATTACTTGTAAATAAAGGATAAATATTATTTAACGAAAAATGCGGAATCTTTAGATCCCGCATTTTTTGTTGAAGAGAAAAACCTTATGTGTTATCAGCAGTAGAAAAAACACTCACAGCTTTAATGACCTAATGTAAAACATAAAAAATACAAAAATGACGACATTATTTTATTTCGTTTCCATTATCTGATAAAAAAATAAATGAGTTCACAAAAAATAAAAGTTTTTATAGAGAAGTTACTATTGATCAGTTAGTGAATAGTGTAAAATAAAAATATACTTATAACTAAAAAGTAAGGCTCTGTTAAAATTCTGCTGATTCCATCTTCAAATAACATAGTGTCAAATAACTATAACATAGCCACATTTTAAAATTCCAACTGGAGGTTTTCACTTTACCATGCCTAATCGCTATGCAGATTCTAATTTAAAACTATTTTCGCTAAACTCTGATCCCAAGTTAGCGAAAAAAATTGCTGAAATTCTTGGGGTAGAATTAGGAAAGAGTTCTGTAACTCGTTTTAGTGATGGAGAAATACAAATAAATATTGAAGAAAGTATTCGTGGATGTGACGTGTATATCGTTCAATCAACTAGCGCTCCAGTAAATGAACATTTAATGGAACTATTAATTATGGTAGATGCTTTAAAGAGAGCATCTGCAAAAACAATTAACCTTGTTATTCCGTATTATGGATATGCTAGGCAAGACAGAAAAGCAAGAGCAAGGGAGCCAATTACAGCAAAACTAGTTGCAAACCTGCTTCAAAGAGCTGGATCTACTCGTGTGATTGCTCTTGACTTGCATGCACCACAAATTCAAGGATTCTTTGATATTCCGATTGATCATCTTTTAGGTGTGCCTATACTAGGAGAATATTTCTTAAATAAGAAATTAGAAGATATCGTTATTGTATCACCAGACCATGGTGGGGTTACACGTGCTCGTAAATTAGCTGATCGTCTAAAGGCTCCGATCGCTATTATTGATAAAAGACGTCCACGACCAAATGTTGTAGAAGTGATGAATATTGTTGGTCATATTGAGGGGAAAACAGCGATACTAATCGATGATATCATTGATACAGCTGGAACGATAACATTAGCTGCAAATGCGTTAGTAGAGCATGGTGCTAAAGAAGTGTATGCGTGTTGTACACATCCAGTTTTATCTGGGCCGGCAATTGAACGAATTCAAAATTCAAAAATAAAAGAATTAGTTATAACAGACTCAATTACACTACCTGAAGAAAAACGTATTGATAAGTTAGTTGAGTTATCAATTGCACCACTAATTAGCGAAGCAATTAAACGAATTCATGAAAAACAATCAGTAGACGAACTTGTACAACTATAACATTTGTTAATCAAAAATAACTGGAGCCTTAAACAAGACTCCGGTTATTCCTTACGGCAAAATTCCCGGTATTAGTAAGGATGTGGATGTTTTGAGTATTGAAGTATCAGCATTAAAACATGTAACAGCTGATTGTGAACGTTGTTTTGGTTTGTGCTGTGTCGCCTTACCATATATGAAATCTGCTGATTTTGCTCAAGATAAAGATAGCGGAATTCCTTGCCAAAACCTTCAATCAGATTTCCGCTGTGGGATTCACAAGGATTTAAGGAAGAATGGATTTCGAGGCTGTACTGTATATGAATGTTTTGGGGCTGGCCAAAAGGTTTCGCAAATAACGTACAATGGGCATGATTGGGGAAACAATAAAGAAATCGCAAAGGAAATGTTTGATGTTTTTCCAATCATGCAACAGCTACACGAAATGCTTCGTTACTTATATGAAGCAATAAGCAGAAAAGAAACAAGTTCTATATATAAGGAACTCCATCAAGCGATAGAAGAAACTGAGGCTCTAACTCGTTTAAACCCAAAGTCGATTTTAGAACTAGATATTGTAGAACATCGAACATTTGTTAATCACTTACTGTTGCAAACAAGTGAGTTCGTTCGTTCAAAGGTAAAGAAAGATCCAAAACAATGGAAAAAAGTAAAAGGAATCGACCTTATAGGAGGGGATTTAAGAAAAGCAAATCTTAAAGGAGTGAATTTAAGAGGAGCTTTCCTTATTGCGTGTGATCTAAGAGAAGCGGATTTAAGATATACCGACTTGATTGGGGCAGATTTAAGAGATGCTAATATATGTGGAGCGAATTTAAATGGTAGTATCTTTTTAACTCAAGCACAAGTTAATTCCGCTAATGGAGATATGAACACAAAATTACCTCCATCTTTAAGTATTCCCATTCATTGGCTAGGTTAATTTTTTTATTGTCAAAAAATTAATGGAATATAACATTTCATACAGGGGTATTATTTAAATAATAAAGATAAGTGTTTAGAAGTTGTTTATTTTTCTGAAGATTGACAATATGTATTAATTTTGCTAAAATAGATAAAAGATGAATGAAACGTGAATTCCTCCAAAGGGGAGTAGCTGTTAAACAAAGTCGTCATTTCGGGAAATTTTTAGTTCCCCGGCTTTGTTGGCAAGTATATTTTGCTAGCGAGACCTTTGCCAATTAGTTTTCAATTGGTAAAGGTCTTTTTTAGATCTTTACCATCGGTAAGGATCTTTTTTCGTTTAGTAAAGGATACGATTTTCATTCATTCTTCTAGCTTACAGATTAAATAGAAGCAAAATCTATTTTCTCTATAGTATGTTCCATCTTGAAGAAGCATATTTATTTAAGCAATAACTATTTCCTTTAGAACTTATTGTTACTTTAGGAGAAATTAGGTGAGGGTTATGAAAAAAGAAGATTTGTACATAGTTGATGAGCTATTATCCCAAATAAAAATTACATCAAACCCCAAAAATAAACCAGTAACGATTTCGGGAAGTGTTAACGATTTAAGCTGTATCGGTGTTGGTACAGATGCGGCTGTTTTTCAATATGTTCAAGAACCATCATATGCTTTTAAATTATACGCTGATGATAAAAAAGGAAAAATTCAAACCGAAGCGAAAGTGTATAAAGAATTAAAGGGATCACCTTATTTTTCTAAATGCTACGGGGCTTTTGATAGATATTTAGTATTAAGTTACGAAACCGGCATTACACTTTATGACTGTCTTTTACAAGGTATTCATATTCCGCCACAGGTTATTCAGGATGTAGAAGACGCACGTAGATATGCAAAAAAAATGAATTTAAATCCACGTGATATTCATTTGAAGAATATTTTACTTCAGAATGGCAGAGCCAAAGTGATCGATGTATCTGAGTACTTGAAACCTGGTAATGACCATCGATGGGATCATTTGAAAAAAGCCTATGATGAATATTATCACTTAGTTGATGGCAAGGCGATCCCCATTTGGCTTTTGGAAACCATTCAAAGGTGGTATAACCAAAGACAACACTCATCAATTGAAGATTTTATAAAGGATGTACTAAAGTTAAAAGTGTTTTGGAAATGAATACATTCAAAAAAGGAGAGGAATTTCAAATGTTAAATAAAATCTTAAAATCTTTATTAGGTAAAAAATCTCATGGTAGATATAGCTCAAGTGATTTTAAACGAGGAAAATACTCAAATCGTCATCATCCGTCTAAATATGGACACCAATACTATAAAAGAAAAGGTAAATCTAGTAGTTTCTTTAGTTCGTATAGCAGTTAATATGAAAAGTCTGGAGGATTGTTTTAATGCAATCCTTTTTTTGTCTTCTTTAATAAAGAAACCAGCATCTCCTATTTAACGTCTAAAGAAGAAAGGGGGATGTTTAATGAAGAGCGTTATAGTTGTATTGCTGACTATTTCTTTTATTTGTATTCAAAGTGTTTCTTTTGCTACGTCATGGGCCTATCAATTTGTGGTGTGGGAAGAAAATATTTATGTTGTAAGTGAGGGTGAATATGTTACCGAGGTAGAGCAGAAAATTGGCGAAGTAACAAATTATTCAGATATGGAGCAATTGGGAGGAAATTTTTCTAATGCCTATCCAAAGGGAACAAAGTACTATTCTATGAAAGGAATAAAAACAGAGGATGCCATAGCTATTGAAAATGAAGGCGGCAATTATATAAAAGCAATCAGAGAAGGGCCATACACCTATTCTAAAACAGAAGGTGCAAATAGTTATTTTAATGGTACTATTTATGGGAATGGAGCAGTATCTTATATTTTTATCGGGCTCATTCTAATAATTTCAGTATATTTTCTTGAAAAGAAGTTAAAAAAATAAACATTATTATACGACAAACATAACAATAAATAAGTACACCCCCGAGGAAATCGGGGGTTTTTTGGTTTGCCCAGCATGGGCGAACTCTAACGGGTGAAAGTCCCGAGTACGACCTTGTAGCGGTAAGTACATAGCTAATAGCAAGGGTGTCCACGGTGACGTGGAATCTAAAGGAAGCTTGAAGGC
>Ga0180220_1000499_pt1 | contig 42259 bp, 35 predicted proteins | sample eDN5th37CBELigBY_FD_151335 | JGI IMG/M metagenome (GOLD analysis project Ga0180220, IMG submission 151335) | Enriched backyard soil microbial communities from Emeryville, California, USA - eDNA 5th pass 37_C BE-Lig BY (version 2) (version 2) | ecosystem: Environmental > Terrestrial > Soil >... | reverse complement strand
GATTGCCAAATCAATCATCGACTTACATGATGGGGAGCTTAATATTGATGTTGACGGCGATTTATTTAAAGTAACGATCGTGTTATATGCAATAGATTCAAAATAGGCAAAAAGACAGTTCTTTTTTCGGGCTGTCTTTTTTCTTACATAACTTTAACCCACTTCATACAGTAGCTTTACAATTGCATTTTAAAATTTATTTAACAGATATTGGTGGGGTGTGTTCTGATGAAGGAAACGATTATTTTTATCCATGGTTTAACTGGGACAAAGCGCGCATTTAAAAAACAAATGGAGTATTTCCATTCTACCTTTCATACTTACTCATATGATTTGATTGGCCATGGTGAGCATAAAGGCAATGATCATGAATTTACGTTAGAAAATTTAGTAATGCAGCTAGAGGACTTTTATAAACAGAATGGTATACAGGAAGCTCATCTATGTTCATTAAGCTATGGATGTTATCCAAGTGCCATTTTTGCTAATAGGTGGGAAAAAAAGGTAAAAAGTTTGTGCTTTATTGGAGGACATTATAATGCTCAATCCCAACTTTTTAATGTGTTTCAGCATTATTGGAAGACTCGAGATGAAGAGTACTCTACATGGCTTCAAAATTATGCAAATGATATCTACCCTAAGGTAAATAGAATGGATCCATATTCAGCAATCTCAAAGAAAATTTATTATAAATATGGATTAGAGTTGGATCAGCAAATTATCAAGACGGCTCTTCACCATCGTCTTCAATTTGATTTGCGCACTGTTTTAACACATTTATCAGTTCCTGTTTTATGGGTAATGGGGGAACACGATACATTATATAAATCAGCATTAGTTGAATTGAATCAGGTGATCCCGCATGTCATTTATAAAGAAATTAAGCATGCCGGCCATGCGGCAAATTTGTTTAGACCAACATGCTTTCAGAAGATTTATGAAAACTTTCTAGAAAACCATCAAAATGAAAAAAATGATTTTAGAATTTTAGACCATCAAACCATTTGATATTTAACAAAAATTTACATAAGCGACTAACTTTTATGTTAAAACTGTTTAATGATACATGAATTAGATAAAAGAGGTATGATTCATCGTATATTGATATCAATTTCGCGAAATTTAGATGAAATTTTCCCTGAATAATGATATGATAGAATTATCTTAATATTTAATAGAATAATAAAATCTTAGGGAAGGTGACAAAATGACAACAAGAATTGAAGCAAATGACAGCAGTCTTCCATTACGCCGTGATGTAAAATCGCTAGGTCATATTCTAGGTGAAATTATTGTTCATCATGGTGGAACGGAGCTATTAGATAAGGTTGAAAAATTCAGGATGATGGCGAAGTCTCTTCGAAATAATTTTGATAGGCAAGTCTATAACGAACTGAAAGAAGAGATCGTGAACTTAGACCCACCAATGCGAAAGCAAATCATTCGTGCCTTTTCAATCTACTTTCATCTAATTAATGCCGCAGAGTCTAATCACCGCATTCGTCGTCGTCGCGAATATCAGCTCCAAGAAGATCACGTTGTTCAACCCGCATCAATTGAAAGTGCAATTCTTTCATTAAAGGAAAATAAAATTGATGAGGAAACGATTCAAAATGTCTTGAACACGTTATCACTTGAGTTAGTGATTACTGCGCATCCAACGGAAGCAACAAAACGCTCAGTTATTGAGATTCAAAAACGAATCGGCAATATACTGAAGAATCTGGATAATACGATGCTAACGAAGAAAGAGCGTAAAAAATTAGAGGATAGCTTATTAAATGAAGTGACGATTCTTTGGCAAACAGATGAGCTACGTCATCGTAAACCAACAGTTATGGATGAAGTGCGTAATGGGCTATATTATTTTGATCAAACATTTTTTGATGTATTGCCAGATATCCACCAAGATCTTGAGGAAGGCCTTTCTGAGCAATTCCCTGATCATGTATGGAATGTACCCAATTTCCTTCGCTTTGGTTCATGGATTGGCGGCGACAGAGATGGAAACCCAAATGTAACACCAGAGGTTACATGGGAAACATTAGAAAGCCAACGTGAGCTTGTCATTAAGAAATATAAAGATTCCTTAGTTGAAGCAATGAAACGCTTCAGCCACTCTTCTACTCGTGTTGAAATTAGTCAAGAGCTTCTTTTGAATGTAGAGAAAGAAGAGCAACAATACTTACCAGCTGAGAAAAGATGGCCTGTTGAAACAGAAGTTTATCGTCGAAAAATCGCAGTTATTTTAGCAAGACTTGAAGAGGTAGGAAAATCTGATATCGGCTATAATGCTGCAGAAGAACTATTAGAAGATCTATATATGATTCAGCGAAGTGTTGATTCACATCAACCGGCTGGACGTGAGTTAAAAATACTGAAAAAATTCATTCGCCAAGTACAGCTATTTGGTTTCCATTTAGCAACACTTGATATTCGTAACCACAGTGGTGAGCATGAAGCTGCAATTACAGAAATCTTACGTAAAGTAAAAGTAGTGGATGATTATACAGCACTTAGCGAAGAGGAAAAAATTAAGGTATTAGAGGGTGTCTTACAAGATCCTCGTCCAGTTCTTCTTTTAAATGAAGATTATTCAAAAGAAACACAGGAAATGATCAAAGTCTTTACCATGATCAAGAAAGCACATGAAACTTTTGGAAGAAAATCAATCCTTGTGTATCTAGTAAGTATGACACAAGCAGCGAGTGACCTTCTTGAAGTATTAGTTCTGGCGAAGGAAGCAGGCATCTATCGTTTACATGCAGATGGTTCAGTTGAAAGTCATCTGAATGTTGCACCTCTTCTTGAAACAGTTGATGACTTAATTGCAGGTCCAAAAATTATGGAAACATTATTTACAATGGATGTATATCGTAATCATCTAAAAATTCTTGGCGATTCTCAAGAAATCATGCTTGGTTATTCAGATGGCAGTAAAGATGGTGGAACGATTACAGCGAACTGGAAGCTATATAAAGCCCAGCTTGAAATCCATGATATGGCCAAAAGCTATAATATTGGCTTGAAATTCTTCCATGGTCGTGGCGGTTCATTAGGTCGTGGTGGCGGTCCATTAAACCGAAGTATTTTATCACAGCCTGCTGAAACATTGGGTGATGGAGTGAAAATTACGGAGCAAGGGGAAGTATTATCATCACGCTATCTAGTGGAGGATATTGCTTATCGTAGTTTAGAGCAAGCAACATCTACATTGATTGAAGCTTCTGTAAACTTATCCAAAAATTCTGAGCAACAGCATTTACGTGAGCAAGCATGGGAAATTGCAATGGAAGAGATTTCGAATGTTGCTTTGAAAAAGTACCAATCTCTTGTATTCCAAGATCCTGATTTCTTAACATACTTTACAGAAGCAACACCATTAAATGAATTAGCTGAACTAAACATCGGTTCACGTCCTATGAAACGTAAAAATCGCAATCGTTTTGAAGATTTACGTGCGATTCCTTGGGTTTTTGCATGGACTCAAAGCCGTCAACTGTTACCAGCATGGTATGCTGCAGGTACAGGTTTAGAAAGCTTTGCTTCTAAGAGTGAAGAAAACTTGCAGCTATTACAACGTATGTACAATGAATGGACATTCTTCCGTTCCACTATTGATAATCTGCAAATGGCCCTCATGAAGGCTGATATTACAACAGCTAAAGAATATACATCTTTAGTAAGCGATAAAGAAATTGCAGATCGAATCTTTGGTAACATCATGGAGGAGTATGAAAAAACAAAAGAGATTCTTCTTCAAATTACTGGTGATAAAGAATTGTTAGATCATACACCAAATATTAAAGAATCAGTACACCGCAGAAACCCATATGTAGATCCATTGAACTTTTTGCAAGTAGAGCTCATTAAGCAGCTTCGTCAGCAGGAAGAACCTAATGAAGAGCTATTAACAGAAGTACTATTAACAATTAGCGGTATCGCAGCAGGTCTACGTAATACAGGATGATATAGAATGATTATAAGAGACTGCCGAGTCATCGGCAGTCTTTTTTGATGGAAAAATAATGAAAGTCAACCTCAACAAGATCAAAGAGAGAAAAGTATTTCATTGTACGAAACCTGCCAAATCAAAGAAAAATCCTTCATTATCAAAACCCTCATTATATTACGTTTGAAAAATCAAAGACAATCTTAAGTGAATAGTTCTGCCATTTCCTACTTTAAGTATAAGTTTTCCATACAATAAAAAACATTAAGTTGTTATAAAATCTCCCATATAAAATGCATATATATCGGTGATTTGGGAGGGATTTACTGAAAATCTAACAAAATGCCAAAGAATGTGACTGGACAATTTGACGTTATGTAAGATGTCAGAAAATTTCAGAAGAAGTACAATCATTTTATAGTTTTCGGGAAACAGTATTTTTTAATCATTGCTTTGTTACCAAAGGGGGACGAGATGTGAATCGGGAAACTAAGCGAATTTCGTTAACTGACCTAAAACGGAATTTTGAAGAAGTAGAGAGTGGACTTACGAAAAGGGAAGCTATTGAAGAGGCAAACCGATGCTTATATTGTTATGATGCACCATGTATTACAGCGTGTCCAACAGGGATTGATATTCCCTCTTTTATTAAAAAAATTTCAACCGGAAATTTAAAGGGATCAGCTAAAACGATAATGTCTGCTAATCCTGTTGGTGCAAGCTGTTCACGAGTTTGTCCAACAGAGGAGCTCTGTGAAGGAGCTTGTGTTCTCAATCATTCAACAAAACCAATTATGATTGGAAATTTACAAAGATATGCAACAGACTGGGCGATTCATAATGAACAACTACTCTTTCAAGCCGGTAAGAATAATGGGAAATCGATAGCTGTTGTTGGGAGTGGTCCAGCAGGACTTTCTGCAGCTAGAGAACTGGCACTCCTTGGTTACAAGGTTACGATTTTTGAAGCTGAGGAAAAGGCTGGAGGGTTAAATACATACGGTATTGTCTCATTCCGCCTACCTCAAGAGATTAGCTTTTGGGAAATTGACCAAGTGAAAAAGTTAAATGTAGCAATTAAGACAAATACCAGAGTAGGATTAGATATTTCAGAAGGGAACCTACTTCAAAATTATGACTTTATTATTTTAGCAGTTGGAATGTCGAAGGTTCCTAGGTTACATATTGAAGGTGAGGAGTCAATTGGAGTGTATGATGCCATTGAGTTTGTCAAAGAAACAAAGTCTTCTACAATCCCTGCTGATTTTATCGGCAAAAAAATAGCTGTTATTGGAGCAGGAAACACTGCAATAGACGCAGCAACATGTTCTGTTCGACTTGGTGCAGACAATGTGAAAATCATCTATCGTCGAACACATGAAGAGATGACAGCTTATGACTTTGAATTTGAGTTTGCCAAGCAAGACGGAGTCGAATTTAGATGGTTAACTTCACCTAAAAGAATACTAGCTGATGAAGAAGGTAAAGTAGTTGGCTTAGAGTGTATAAAAATGGTTCTTTCTGATAGCAGTGAGGACGGACGGCATCGCTCTGTTCCGATTGAAGGTTCTGAGTATGTAATCGAAGTAGATGCAGTGATCCGGGCAATTGGCCAGTCAAGACATATTGATTTATTAGAGAAACTCGAAGTCGCCCATGAAGATGGAGTTGTAAAACTATCGAATGATTCACTGCAAACTTCAAATGAAAAAGTCTTTGTCTGTGGTGACGTGATTTTTGGATCAGGCCAAGGAGAAGCTATGGTCGTATCAGCAGCTCAGCAAGGGAAACTAGCCGCCTATGAAATACATCAAAAGGTAGGAAGTCAAGTAGTGGAAACAGCTTAATCAAAAGGAGGTAATGGAATGGCTGACTTACGAATCAATCTAGCTGGAATCAAATCGCCAAATCCCTTTTGGTTAGCATCTGCTCCTCCGACAAACTCAGGCTATCAAGTGCAGCGAGCTTTTGATGCGGGATGGGGCGGGGCTGTTTGGAAAACACTAGGTGATCCCATTATTAATACATCTTCACGCTTTGCTGCTATTAGCTTTAATGGACAACGAGTGGCCGGATTTAACAATATCGAGCTCATTACAGATCGGCCGCTTGAAGTGAATTTGAAGGAAATCTATGAAACAAAAAAGAAATTTCCAAATCATGCAATTATTGCTTCGTTAATGGTCGAGCCAAAACAAGAGAAATGGCATGAAATTGTCAAGCGCGTTGAAGATGTTGGAGTTGATGGATTAGAGCTCAATTTTGGATGTCCGCATGGAATGGCCGAAAGAGGGATGGGGGCTGCTTCAGGTCAAGTACCAGAATTAGTAGAAAAACAAACCTATTGGGCAAAAGAAATAGCGAAAACCCCTGTTATCGTTAAGCTTACTCCTAATATAACAGATATAACTGTTACAGCCGAAGCAGCTGTCAATGGTGGAGCAGACGCGATCAGTATGATTAATACAATTAATAGTTTAGCAGGTGTAGATATTCACACATGGAACACAATCCCGCATGTTGCAGGAAAGGGAGCACATGGTGGCTACTGTGGGCCAGCAGTTAAACCAATTGCATTAAATATGGTCGCAGAATGTGCTAGAAACTCCTTCATTAATGTCCCGATTTCTGGAATAGGAGGTATTTCAAACTGGCAGGATACAGTTGAATTTTTTCTTATGGGAGCAACAGGTGTTCAAGTTTGTACAGCTGCTATGCATCATGGCTTCCGTATCGTAGAAGATATGATGGATGGTCTATCAAACTACTTAGATGAAAAAGGAATAGATTCAGTGATGGATCTAGTAGGAAAATCAGTTCCTAAATATTCAGATTGGGGAAATTTAGATCTAAATTACAAGGTTGTTGCCCGAATCAATAACGATGTTTGCATTAACTGTAATAAGTGTCATATTGCTTGTGAAGATACTTCTCATCAATGTATTGATCTTCTAAAAGATCCTATCGGGAAGACTTCATTGAAGGTAAGAGAAGAGGATTGTGTTGGCTGTAATCTATGCTCAATCGTCTGTCCAGTAGACGGAGCAATCGATATGATTGAATTGAAATCCGAGCTTCCACCGATGACGTGGAATGAAAGACAAACAGCACTTGCCTCAATCGAAAGCGACAAAGTTGATCTAGTAAAATGAAATCGGGGTGGAAAAGGTGAAAAAATTAATCACAAACGGAACGATAGTAACAGCAACAGATACGTATCGGGCGGATATTCTCATTGAAAATGAAAAAATCACAGCCATTGGTCAAAAACTTGATATCAAAGTTGATGAAATCATTGATGCAAATGGGGCCTACATTTTTCCTGGTGGTATTGACCCTCATACACATCTAGATATGCCATTTGGCGGAACGGTCACAAAGGATGATTTTGAAACAGGTACAATTGGAGCAGCGTTTGGTGGAACGACAACCGTTATTGATTTTTGCTTAACGAATAAGGGGGAGCCATTAAAAAATGCGATTAAAACATGGCATGACAAGTCAGAGGATAAAGCAGTCATCGATTATGGCTTCCATTTAATGATTGGGGAAATCAACGATAAAGTATTACAAGAGCTTCCGAGTGTCATTGAGGACGAAGGTATTACTTCATTTAAGGTATTTATGGCTTATAAAAATGTCTTTCAAGCAGATGATGGAACGTTATTTCGAACATTAGTAGCAGCTAAAGAGCTAGGCGCATTGGTCATGGTCCATGCTGAAAATGGGGATGTGATTGATTATCTCACAACAAAAGCACTTGCAGAAGGAAAGACAGATCCAATATATCACGCATTAACAAGGCCTCCGGAAATTGAAGGAGAGGCAACCGGCAGAGCGGCAAAATTTACAGAGCTAACAAACTCTCAAATATATGTTGTTCATGTTTCATGTCAGGATGCAGTTGAAAAAATTGCTGAAGCGAGAAGCAAGGGGATAGATGTATGGGGTGAAACCTGCCCACAATACTTAGTTCTGGATCAAACGTATTTAGAAAAGCCGAACTTTGAAGGTGCTAAGTATGTTTGGTCACCGCCATTGAGAGAAAAGTACCATCAAGAGGTACTTTGGAATGCGTTAAAAAGTGGTGACCTTCAAACATTAGGCTCTGATCAATGTTCATTTGATTTTAATGGACAAAAATCGTTAGGAAAGGGTGATTTTACTAAGATTCCAAATGGAGGACCAATCATTGAGGATCGCATGAGTATTTTATTTTCCGAAGGGGTGAAAAAGAATCGAATAACACTAAACCAATTTGTTGACATAACATCAACAAGGGCGGCAAAGCTATTTGGGTTGTTCCCGAAAAAAGGAACAATTGCTGTAGGGGCCGATGCGGATCTTGTTATTTTTGATCCTAATGCAAAACGAACGATTTCAGCCAAAACTCATCACATGGCGGTAGATTACAACGCTTTTGAAGGGGTGAAGGTGATGGGGGAACCAATCTCTGTTTTGTCACGAGGTCAATTTGTGGTTCGTGACAAAACATTTGTAGGGAAAGCAGGGAATGGACGTTTTATAAAACGTGCTAAATATGGACATCAACTTAATGTTCAACAAGAAGTAAAAGTAACGTCTTAAATTCTTACACATCGCTAGCCAGCAGAGGCAATCTCATATCTACAAGATTGCCTTTATTCTACCATCGAATCTTACACTTCACGAAATCATCATTTCCTTTTCATAAAACAATGAAATCAATAACAGGGGGTATGTTGCATGGCGAACAATTATTTGAAATCTCCAGATCTTTTGCCAATTTCACATGAAAATAAGAACATTGGCGCTGGTGGCTTTTCGTTTATTTGGGTAGGAATGGCTGTCGTACTTGCTGCCTTTGCAATCGGTGGAGCTGGAGTGCAAAGCTTGTCTTTAGGTTGGGTGGTACTAGCTACGATTGTTGGATCAATTGCTTTAGGTTTTTTAATGACAATGACTGGAGATATCGGGGTGGAGCATGGTTTGTCATTCCCAGTTTACATGAGAGCACCTTTTGGTACAGTCGGAACTCATATTCCCTCAATTGTTCGTGGATTTGTGGCCTCGTGTTGGTTTGGAGTTAATACGTATTTCGGATCAACAGCGATGAATGCCATATTAGCTACAATGGTAGGCTTTGATAATTGGTTTATTTGCTTTCTCATTTTTGCCACTCTTCAAGTAGTGAATACAGCTCTTGGGATAAAGGCTGTTGAACGCTTTGCAGATTTAGCTGCACCAATCATTATGATTATTTCAGGTTGGATGTATTTTACTTTGTCAGACCAAGCATTACAACAAGGTCGTGAGGTTTGGTCTTGGGTTGAGAGCCCTGTAACAGGTGGGGCTGCTGTTACAGCTTTTATGGTCGTGATTATGTCCAATATGGGATTCTGGGGAACATTAACCGCTGATATGCCATCTTTATCAAGGTTTGTAAAAGCTCCTTTAAATGAAAAGAATTGGTATAAACGAAACAAAGCTCAAATTGCTGGTAATCTAATAGCTTATCCGATTGTCCAGACCTTTATGGTTGTCATTGGTGCGGTTTCATATGTTGCTGTATCAAACTACGATCCTGTTGTCGCATTGCAGCAATCTGCGAGTGGACTTATTTTAGGTATTCTTTTATTAATGATTGTTTTTGCCCAATGGTCAACCAATATTACGGCAAACTTAATACCTGCATCCACCATTTTTTCGAATGTTGGCGGACCTAAAGTTCCGTACTGGGCAGGTGTAGTGGTTGCAGGCATACTTGGGATTGTAGTGCAGCCTTGGAGTTTATTTGGAATCATAACGCAAATTCTCTTAATTATTGGGGGGATTCTGTCGGCTATTGTAGGGATTTTAATTGCTGATTATTATTTTATTCGAAAAAGACGTGTAAATGTTCCAGAGCTATATGAATACAAGGGACAATATCATTATCAGAATGGAATAAACTGGGCCGGGTTGATTTCTTGGATTGTTGGAGGAGGTGCCGCGGTGATTTTCACAAATTACTCCTTCCTGGTAGGGCTTGTTGTTGGAGCAATAAGTTATTATGTGCTAGGGAAGTTTTGGTGGTTTGAAAAATATAAGCAGGCTGAATTAATGGAGCCGAATGACGACAAATATTTAGGAATTTCAGTTGGTCGAAATTGGAGCATTGAAACTGAAATCAGCTCTGAACAAGAAGTTGTGATTCCAGTAGATCCGGCAACAGAGAAAATGTAAAGTAAAACTTCCATTAGTGGGGATTTTCTTTAATCCCACTGATGGTTAGTTGAACCATCGGACCTTTGCGGGCAGTTATCCCCCCACCTACCTTGTTTGGATACTAAAGAAGCTTGAGCTAGGGAACTTACTGCCAGTTAAGAGCGGGATAAATAAGCGATAGGGGTGATAATATGTCGGAATATAAGGAATTCTTGCTTGAAAAAGAAAAGATTGATAGTATGCATGACCAGGGTTTTACGATTGCTCGTGTAATAGAAAATTTAAGTGGTGCGTTTGTTCATTTTCAAAGAATTAATGATAAAGGTGAAAAGGAAATTAGAGAAGTGCATATAAAAATGGCGGAGGCAAGAAAGTATTTCTCCACTCGTTTGATGATGAAAAAGTGATAGTTTAGATAATAAAGAACAGGTCAGTATGGTTCTGTTCTTTTTTTAGTACAAAATGATTTGCGTGTCATCTTATGTAACAACTTCATGGTTGTGCCAGATCGTTTTTATTTATAATTGACATAATTAGAAGAGAAAAGGTGGTTGCCGATGAAATCATACATCACTGTAGATGAAATTCTGAAGCGTAAGCATTTTGAACATACAGAGGTTGTAGCAGGTGCCAATGGATTAAATCGTCATTTAAAATGGGTACATGTTGTTGAGGCTGTCCAAAGTAGTCACCTTTTAAAAGGAAATGAGTTGGTTTTAACAACTGGTTTAGGCTGGAAGGAAGAACCAGCTGATTTGTATCTTTTTGTGGAACGATTAATCGCTTATCGTGCAGCAGGATTATGTATTGAAATGAATACATACATTAAGGAAATTCCTCACCAAGTCATAGACTTAGCAAATCTCCATCGATTTCCGATTATATTATTTCACCAGGAAGTATTATTCGTAGAAATTACAGAAGATATCCATTCCCTCATCATTAACAAACAATACCAACTCCTCTCAGATTTAGAAAAATATTCTCAAAAACTAAATGAAATGATGTTAGAAGCGGAACATCACGATCAATTTTTAACATTACTGCAAAGCTATTTAGATGTGCAGATTGTGACTTTATTTAAAAATGGAAATGTTGAATGCATTCCAAATATAAGTAAAGGGAAAAAAACAAAAATCCTCAATACCCTTAAGCTTTCCGTTGGAAAAACAATGAAAAAACCAGTACAAATTCTTGGTGATTCGTATGCTGAAGTATTGATCATATCTAATGACAGGGAACTTAATGACTTTGATTCGCTTATCTTAGATCGAACAACGACCATTCTTGGGCAGTTTTGGCTGCGAGATCTATATGTTAGTGAAAAGAAATTAGATAAAGAAAGCGAATGGTTAACAGAATGGATTCATGGTGAAATTCAAAAAGATGTACTTATGGAACAATTAACATCAAATGGAATTTCGGCTTCCTTTACAGGAGGGATTGTGTGGCTTTGTAGGGGAAATAAGCGGGGGAGAAGCTTTCCTTCTAAAGAATTAACTTATTTTAAATTAATCACAAGAACGACTTTTGAGCAGTTTGGTTTTTATGTATTCTTTATAGAAGCAAACGATCATCTTGTAGCCATTACATTAGATAAGCGTAACTCTGATAATTGGAAGCAGAGGTTAACAAAAGCTTTTCATAGAATGAAGATACATGATTCTCAAAGTAGAAAAAGCTTTTCTGAACTTATAATTGGAGCAGGTCAATATGTTAAGAAGCTGACAGATATTCATAGAAGTTATCTTACTGCAAAAGAAACTTTCGATCTTCAGGATTATATCGACGATAAGAATAAAAGTTATTTTTATCAGGATCTTCATATGTTTCGAATGCTCACTCTTTTGAAAAAGGAGGCTAATTTAGAGGAAACTGTTAATGAATATTTAGAACCAGTCATTGAATATGATAAAAAATATAATGGGGAGCTTTTAATAACATTAAAAACATATTTAGAATGCAATGGATCAAAACAAGAAACATCGAAGCGATTATTTATTGTTAGACAAACCCTATACCATAGGATAGAAAAGCTGGAGGCCATATTAGGTAGGGATTTTATGAATGCAAAGAAACGACTAGAGCTTGAGTTTATGCTACTTGCTTATGAGTTTTTATCGAATAATAAGCATCAGCTATACTATCTGTCCCCAGCAAGGAATTGATAATTGAAAATTCTGAAAAATATGTAGTATTTTTCATAAATAATATGTAAGATAAATGTAAACACTATCATTGGTGAAAAAATAAAATAGTTGGGGGCATAGCCATGAATCAAAAGCCAATTCATTACGATGGAAGCAGCACATCAGAATTTATTTCAACAAATGAAACGACTGACAATCAAGCTATTGAAATCACCGATGAAATGAGAAAAAATATCGCGGGAAATCCATATGTTATAAATATAAATGAATAAATTGTGTGAGGATTTGCTTCGTTGAGTAAGTCCTTTTTTATTAATTAATTTTGCGTTTATTTTCGCTGTTTTGTATCAAACTAAAATGACTAATTAAAGAAAGGTAAGATGAAAATGGCGAAATTATTGTATATTACTGCACATCCGCATGATGATCAGGTTTCTTTTAGTATGGCAGCAGGAAAAGCATTCATCGATTCATACAAAGAAGCCAACCCAAATGATGAGATTGTTCATATTGATTTATACAAAGAGCATATCCCTCATATTGATGTAGACGTATTTAGCGGCTGGGGGAAATTACAAACGGGTAAAGGCTTTGAAGAGTTATCAGAAGAAGAAAAAACAAAGGTTGGCCGCTTAAATGAGTTGAGTGAACAGTTTATTTCGGGTGACAAATATGTGTTTGTTACTCCATTTTGGAACTTTTCCTTCCCTCCGGTTATGAAAGCTTATATAGATTCGGTTGCAGTTGCCGGAAAAACGTTTAAATACACAGCTGAGGGTCCAATTGGCTTACTAACAGATAAAAAAGCACTTCATATCCAATCAAGAGGTGGGGTTTATTCTGAGGGGCCAGCAGCAGAGTTAGAGATGGGGCATCGCTATTTAAATGTGATCATGAATTTCTTTGGAGTACCTTCATTTGAAGGATTATTTATTGAAGGTCACAACGCAATGCCTGACAAAGCAGAAGATATTAAAGCAAATGGGATTGCACGTGCAAAGGATTTAGCAAAGACATTTTAAAACAAAGGATGAGCGTATGAGCTCATCCTTTGTTTTTTTTTAATTAGAAGCCGCCCTCACCAGGTGAAAATGGCAGGTTAAACTTAGTTTCTACAGCTCGAAGTCTTTGGTTTAAACGATTAAGTCTTCTTGTGTGCTGTTCAACCCGATCATTTACACGAACTACTTGTTCATTTACTCTGGTAAGCTCTCTGTTTAATCGTCTTATTTCTTCATTTTGTCTTTTTATTTCATCATTTAGTCTAGTCAGTTCTTTTGATTGTCGTTCATTTTGACGCTCCAATGCATTGACTCTTCTTTCGAGATTTGGTTGGCGATTTTCCCAAGATGGTCCCTGTTGCTCCATAATGGGATAAGATGAATGCTGGCTATAGTAGTACTGAGGAAAATGATCAACTTGATAACCATAAGGATATTGATACATGAAGGAAAACTCTCCTTTATTTTTATTAGCATGATCCAAAGATGAAAATGGAAATTCTTGTTTTGGGATGCTGTTTTTAATCCCTATAAGAATATGTAGGTAACTGCGGAGTGCCACAGCAAATGCCTATTTTTCTAAAAAGAAGTGTTAAATATTTCCACGATTGGGACGGTTTCTTCCATTAGGACAAATGAAAACCTTTTACATTTTTTTAATTTTGAAAACATTTGGAGGTAATCGAGCTGCTTATGCATTAGCATGAAAAGGATATTGAAATAGAGAGGCAGAGATTATCATTGATACGCTCGTTCATGAAGTGACGAATTATATAATAGAGATAGGAGTTAGTCTATCATGCTTTTTCCATTTAATGATACAAACAAAAAGGGATCTTTATTAAAAACTATGTAAGAATTTGTGACATAACAATTGCGAGCGTCCTTTTTCACCTCTATACTACATCTTAACAAAGTCATTCATTAGAAAATTTCATAAAGGTTCATTATTATATATGAACGAAAAAGCTGCCTAGGGTTCCGTTGGTCAATTAAATGTCAAGTCTGGTCCGAGAGGGAGCGTATGGAAAACATCTTGTTTTCTGTATACACGGAAGGACAAAAGCCTGGGAGACGACCTCTCCCAGGCTTTTATTTTTCCTCAAAAAGCAAATTTCCCTTTTGTTCATTTTGATAAATAAATTTTAGGAGGTAGCAGGCCAGGAAGCTTCAGTTAAGAAGAAGTTTAACTATTATATTCGGAATATTCAGTATAAGGAGGGGGTTTAATGAGGACAGAAACTCCAGAATTAAAAAAATCACTTAATACGTTTGGTGTTGTATTTCTAGGTCTTGCATGGATGACACCGATGATCTTTTTCACTGTATATGGGGTAGCATTTGAAGCAGCTGGAGGCATGCTTGCTGCTGCCTATGTAGTAGCATTTTTAGCCATCTTTTTTACTGCGTATAGCTACAGTAGAATGGTCAAGGCTTATCCTATTTCAGGATCAGCATACACATATACAAAAAAAGCAGTAAATCCAAAGATGGGGTTTTTAGTAGGATGGGCGTTACTTTTAGATTATATTGTTTCCCCTATTATTGCTTGCTTGACTTTTGGGCTTTTTTTAAATGCTCAGTTTCCAAGCATTCCAGTTTATGTTTGGATCATTATATTAAATTTAATATTAGCGTTTGTGAATATTATTGGGATTAAATCTGTTGCAAGGGTAAGTGGATTTTCTGTTATCTTTCAAATTATTTTTATTGTATTCTTTTGTGTATTTGTAGCAAAGGATATTATTGTTGGCGGGGACGGGATGGCATTATTCTCGATGCAGCCTTTTTTTTCTAGTGACTTTTCAATTGGAACGATTTTCTCTGGGGCAGCTTTAATTTGTTTCTGTTTTCTAGGTTTTGATGCCGTAACAACGATGGCAGAGGAAACGGTTAATCCCCGTAAGACGATTCCAAGAGCGATTTTTATGATTGTCTGTATTGCAGCTGTTTTGTATATTTCAATTTCATATTTAACGCAAATTGCTTATCCAAACTTTACATTTGTCAATGTGGATACAGCTTCATTTGAAATGATTCAAATGGTAGGAGGAAATTTATTAAGTGCATTATTTACAACAGTATTAATTGTTGCAACTTTTACCCAAGGTGTTTCATCTGTAACGAGTGTAACAAGATTCCTCTATGCTCTTGGTCGAGAATCGGTATTACCGAATAAGGTATTTGGATATATCCACCCCAAATTTAAAACACCAGTCTTAAATATCGTATTTGTAACCATTATTTCGTTCTTCTCTATCGCCATTGATTTAGATACTGCAGTAACATTTGTCAGCTTTGGTGCGTTAACTGCATTTACGTTTGTCAATATTTCGGTTATTGCTCATTACTATGTTAGAAATAAGCAACGATCATTAAAAGCTACATTTTTATATTTGATCTTCCCTTTAGTTGGTGCTTGCTTTATTGGATGGTTGTTAACATTACTTGAAACCCAAACATTGTTCATCGGGATTGGATGGATTGTATTAGGATTCGTTTACTTAGGAATACGAACAAGCCTGTTTAAAAAGCCAATATCTGACGTGACGGAAGGTAAGGTAGCAATACCAAATCGATAAAACGAAAAAGTGTGTCAGATAATCTGACATGGTGGTTTGAATATCTAACAAGGCATACTATACTGAAGGTACAGAATAATTCAATAAAGCTTCTCAACTGAGAAGGAAAAAGCTGTCTAGGGTTCCGTTCTTGTCATGAATCTCCCCTCATTCAAACAAGAAGTCTGGACCGAGAGAGAGCGTATGGCTATACCGCATGATAGCTATATACACGGAAGGATAAAAGCCTGGGAGACGTTGATCTCTCGGGCTTTTATCCTTTTTTAATACAAAATAATAGGAGGAAACTTCATATGAATAGTATTTTTAGTAAAACAATCCCTGCTGGTGGAAAATGGTCTGGAACAATCGGGAAAGGAAAATTGGTCAGATTTACGGCTTTAGGAAATGGAGCAAATCTTTCAACCCTTATGTATCACGCTCATAATCTAACAGAACGCTACAATATGCCTGATACATTAAAAGCGCAGCACACCTCACACTTAACAAAAGGACATGTGCTCATGAGTGATAACGGAAGAGTGTTAACAAGCATTATTGAAGATAGTCTAGGCTGGCATGACAGTATCTCTGGATATACATCAAGAAAACAAACCGATGAAAAATATGGAGTTACAACCTATCAAGACCTGCGAAATGATTGGTTAAGAAGCGGTGAAGAAAATTTCTTTGTTGAGCTTGTCAGAAATGGATTAGGAGTACGTGACATTGTACCGGTCTTGAACTTATTTTCAAAAGTGTATTGTGATGAAAACGGAGATATGCACTTTGTGGAAGGTCACTGTAAAGAAGGTGGGACCGTGACACTTAGAACAGAAATGGATACATTATTTCTTTTTTCCAACACGCCAAATCCTTTAGACCCTAGTAAAGAATATCCTTCAGTACCAATTAAAATAGAAGTTTTTGAGGCAAACCCAGTAGAAGAGGATGACCTTTGTGTAAACTTTCGTCCGGAAAACCGCAGAGCTTTTGAAAATACTTGGGAATATCACGCATTACTTGGTGAATCCCAAAAATCAGTTGTCTTGAAATAACACTTTGTTGATGAGAGCAGAAGAGCCAATTGTTAAAGTTACTTAAAGGAGGAAGAAACCATGGCGGTTTTAAACTATACAGAAAGTACAAGAAAAGTAGAAGACGCAATCTATGATTACGTGATCCCAGCAGGAGATGGATGGATGCACGAATTACAACCAGGTCAGGTGTTAAGAATCGTAGATTTAGAGGGAAATCAAGCGGCGGATACTCTTTTCTATAATGCAGAGGATCCAGAAGACCACTACAGTGCTGTGGCTACTATGGCTGGACAGCAAAATATTTATCTATCAACAGGAACGATTTTACGCTCTGAGTCAAGTAAAGAATTATTGAAAATTGTTGCAGATACATGTGGTCGTCATGACACATTAGGTGGTGCCTGCTCAGCACAAAGTAATACAGTTCGTTATTCACATGATACATTGCCAATGCACAATTGTAGAGATACATTCATGCTGCAGCTAACAAAATACGATGAACGTTTTACAAAGCGAGACTTGGCGCCGAATATTAATTTCTTTATGAATGTACCTGTTACACCAAAGGGTGGACTAACCTTCGCTGACGGTGTCTCAGCTCCGGGGCGCTATGTTGAAGTTCAATCGATTGTAAAAACAGTTGCCTTAATTAGTAACTGTCCGCAGTTGAATAATCCATGTAATGCCTATAATCCTACACCAGTTCGGGTGTTGATTTGGGATAACTAAGAATTAGATTGCTTGGTATAGGGCTGAAGACCAAAACTCAGTGATGGAGAGCGAGAAAAGGTCTTCATAGGAGTAATGAAGACCAAAACTCAGTGATGGAGAGTAAGAAAAGGTCTTCAAAGGAGTAATGAAGACCAAAACTCATGGATAGAGGGTGAGAAAAGGTCTTCAAAGGAGTAATGAAGACCAAAACTCATCGATGGAGAGTGAGAAAAATTCTTCATAAGATTGATAAACCCAGAAGTCGATGAAGGAACGCTCAAATCCTTTTACATCCCTAAAGCGAATAGTATTCTCAACCACTTAAATGGGCAATTAGCCTCTATAAAAATAAAAAAAGAACTTCATAAGAAGGAGAGGATCACATGTTTAAAAAGGTTTTAATCGCAAACCGTGGGGCAATTGCGGTACGAATAGAGCGAACATTGAAAAAATTGGGAATTTCATCTGTAGCGGTTTATACAAAAGCTGACCAAGACAGCTTACATGTTGATGGTGCAGATGAAGCTGTTTTGATCGGAGAAGGGGCAGCGAAAGATAGTTACTTAAATGCAGAATTAATCCTTAAAACAGCCCTGGAATCAGGTGCAGAGGCGATCCATCCGGGCTATGGGTTTTTAAGTGAAAATGCTGATTTTGCCCGCGCTTGCCAAGAGAATGGCATTACATTTATCGGACCATCACCAGAGCAAATGGACATGTTTGGTTTGAAGCACTCTGCGAGGGAAATTGCTGAAAAAGCTGGAGTCCCAATGCTTTCAGGGACAAATTTAATTGACAGCTTAGACACTGCTTTAGAGCAAGCGATTCAAATTGGTTATCCTGTTATTTTAAAAAGTACAGCAGGTGGCGGCGGAATTGGAATGCGTGTTTGTGAGGATGAAGAAGCGTTACGTACTGCTTATGATGGAGTTCTTCATCTAGCAGAAACAAACTTTAATAACGGCGGATTATTTTTAGAAAAATATATTGCCAAAGCACGACATGTAGAGGTGCAAATTTTTGGAAATAGTTTTGGTGAAGTTGTCACTTTAGGGGAACGTGATTGCTCCATTCAACGTCGAAATCAAAAGGTGATTGAAGAAAGTCCTGCTCCAAAGTTGTCTGATGAAGTTCGCCAAAAAATGTTTGCTGCAGCAAAAAGCTTAGCTGAAGAAGTCGGATATCGAAGTGCTGGAACTGTTGAATTTTTATATGACCCTGAAACATGTGAATTTTATTTCTTAGAAGTAAATACTCGCTTGCAGGTAGAGCATGGTGTAACAGAGGAAGTTTTAGGAGTAGACCTTGTAGAATGGATGGTCAAAGAGGCTGCAGGTGAGCTGAAAAATTTACAAGATCTTGTTCAGAAGCCAAAAGGACATAGCATTCAAGCTCGTATTTACGCTGAAGATTGTCATCATGATTTCCGTCCAAGCGCAGGTCAGCTTGATCAAGTCATTTTATCAGAGCTTGCACGTAATGAAACATGGGTAAGAGATGGCATTACGATTACCTCTTTATACGATCCAATGCTTGCAAAAATCATTGTTCATGGAAAAGATCGTAAAGATGCGATTCAAAAATTGATCAAAGCTTTAAGTGAAACACGTATGTATGGGATCACAACAAATCTTCAATATTTACAAGCATTGTTACAGGAAGAGGATTGTGCAGCTGGAAATGTGTACACAAGAATGCTAAATAGGTTTGAATCGGTTGAAAATGCCCTTGAAGTCATAGATGGCGGTGTTCAGACAACTGTTCAGGATTGGCCTGGAAGAAAAGGTCATTGGGATGTTGGGGTTCCTCCTTGTGGTCCAATGGATCCTTTATCCTTCAGAATTGGAAACAAATTATTAGGAAATGATGACAACGCACCAGGATTAGAATTTACACTCCGAGGTGGAGCCTATCAATTCCGAAATGATATGTGGTTTTGCTTAACGGGAGCTGATATGGAAGCGAAGCTTGATGGGGAAGATATCTCATTATATACGCCAATACTAGCCAAAAAGGGGCAGGTTTTATCATTTGGTGAAGCAAAAGTGGGGATGAGAACGTATTTGCTTGTTTCAGGCGGGTTTGATATGCCGAAGATTTTAGGAAGCTCGTCTACATTTACACTTGGAAACTTTGGGGGACATGGAGGCAGAGCACTTCGTACTGGTGATGTTCTTGCTATTCATAACAATCGAACACCAATTGCCGAAGAAACTTTACCAATCAATCATCAACCGAAAATTAACAATTCATGGACGATTGGTGTGATTCCTGGGCCCCATTGTACAGAGGAATTTTTACAGCCCAATTATTTAAAACAGCTAACAGAGACAAAATGGGAAATTCATTTTAATAGTTCACGTACAGGTGTACGCCTTGTTGGACCTAAACCACTATGGACTCGTGAAGATGGAGGAGAAGCAGGCTTACATCCTTCGAATATTCATGATAATGCTTATGCAATTGGCACCCTAGATTTAACAGGGGATATGCCGATATTGCTTGGTCCTGATGGTCCTAGTCTTGGAGGGTTTGTGTGTCCAGTGACAACAGCTTCAGCTGAGTTTTGGAAAATTGGTCAGCTTCATCCTGGAGATACCGTCCAATTTAAGCTTATCACGCTTGAAGAAGCGGATCGTTTACGTAAGTTGCAAGAAGAAAATCTGCAAGCTATCACAGAAAATCGTCTATCAAGGTTAGTAGAGGTACAATTAGCTGATCCAAAAATTGAAATTACTCCTGTATATCCAGTTTTAGCCAGGGAGTCAGCTGATCGTCAAATTCCAATTACGATTCGTTGTAGTGGAGATGAAAATCTTCTTGTGGAATACGGTGACATGGAACTGGATTTACTTCTGCGTTTCCAAGCACATGTATTAATGGATCGTATTCAAAAAAGTGAGGCCATTCCTGCATTAGATTTAACACCAGGAATTAGATCTTTGCAAATTCATATTGATGCATCAAAAATGTCGGTAAAAGATGCTGCCAAAAAGGTACTGGAAATTGATCGCAGTTTACCACCGCTTGAATCTATTCAAGTACCATCGAGAATCGTTCGCTTGCCGCTATCCTGGAATGATCCATCTGTACAATTAGCGACAGAACGTTATCAACAAAATGTTCGCCCAGATGCACCTTGGTGCCCTGATAACCTGGAGTTTATTAGACGAATCAATGGGTTCGATCGCATTGAAGATGTTAAAAACGTAGTATTTGATGCAAGTTATTTAGTTCTAGGCTTAGGGGATGTTTATTTAGGTGCTCCAGTTGCGACACCGATTGATCCGCGCCACCGTCTCGTCACAACAAAATATAATCCAGCTCGTACTTGGACACCAGAAAATGCAGTTGGCATTGGTGGAGCGTATATGTGTGTGTATGGCATGGAAGGTCCAGGAGGATACCAATTTGTAGGACGTACGATCCAGGTGTGGAATAAGCTTAGGTCTACTGAAAGCTTTGAGCCTGGTAAGCCATGGTTATTACGATTTTTCGATCAAATTCAATTTTATCCGGTTGAAGCAGATGAATTACTACAAATGCGGGAAGATGTTCTTCGTGGTCGTTTTGAGGTTGATATTACAGAAACGACCTTTGATCTAGGAGAGTATTTGAAGTTCCAAGAGGAAATCAAAGAAAGTGCCAACCAATTCAAACAACGTCAGCAAGCTGCCTTTAATGAGGAGCGTGAAAGATGGAAGGAGCATGGAATCGAGGAACATGTATCTGAGGATGATTCTTTGGCATCAAATGAGGAAGAAATGATTCCTGAAGGAGCAATCCCTGTTAATTGTTCAATGCCGGGAAGCGTGTGGAAAGTCCTGGTTTCCCCAGGTGATCAAGTAAAAAAAGGTGATGTCCTTATTATAGAAGAAAGCATGAAAATGGAGTTCCCGCAAGCAGCACCATGTGACGGTGAAATTGCAGAAATTTATGTAAAACCCGGTGATTCTGTGCATGCAGGACAACTAATTGTTAGTTTATATGAGGAAAAAAAGGTAGGTGTTGCACAATGAGCAAAGGAAAGTTCCCAACCAAGTTAACACTAAGCTGGCTGCGAGAAAAATACGCTAGTAACCAGCTGACTCCAGGCGATGTGATTGAAGAAATACTTCAAAGATCACATCAGGATGAGGACATGAATATTTGGATTACTCCACCAAAAATGGATTACATTCAGCCATATATAAATCGTCTATCCGAGCTTGATTTTGATTCATCTCCATTATGGGGAATACCGTTTGCGATAAAAGATAATATCGATTTAGCTGATGTACCAACAACTGCTGGCTGTGCAGAATTTAGCTATAAACCATCAGAACATGCTACTGTTGTAAAGAGGTTAATCGAGGCAGGTGCAATTCCAGTAGGTAAAACAAACTTAGATCAATTTGCAACAGGGTTAGTCGGGACTCGCAGTCCATATGGGGAAACACATAACTCCTTACGTCCAGAGTTAATAAGTGGTGGTTCAAGCTCAGGATCTGCCGTATCTGTTGCAAGAGGTCAGGCTGTTTTCGCTTTAGGAACAGATACTGCTGGTTCTGGTCGCGTCCCTGCTGCCCTTAACGATCTAGTTGGCTTAAAACCTAGTTTAGGAGCTTGGTCAACAAAAGGGGTCGTCCCAGCGTGCGCAAGTCTTGATTGTGTTACCGTATTTTCTCATAGTTTAGAAGACGCCTATCATGTAGATGCTGTGGCTAGAGGAATAGATCAAGAGGATCCGTGGTCTCGAGATTTTCCATTGCCTCTAGCTAAGCTTCCCAAAAAAATCTGTTTACCAAAGGATTCCATTTCATTTTACGGTCCTTATGCAAGTAAGTATCAAGATGCATGGAATCGAGCAGTTGAACAATTAAAACAGCTTCCAATTTTAATTGAATATATTGATTATGAATTTTTCCGCGAGGCAGCAGCCATTCTTTATGATGGACCTTTTGTGGCAGAAAGATGGGCAGACTTAGGGGAATTTATTAATGATCATCCTGGCGTAGCATTCCCGGTTACTGAAAAGGTGCTTCGTTCAGGTGCTCAACCAAAATATGATGCAGCATCTGTGTTCAATTCAATGCACAAATTACAAGAATTTAAACGAAAAGCTAAAACTCTATTAAAAGATGCCGTTCTTGTTACACCAACAGCTGGTGGAACTTGGACACGTGATCAAGTTCGAGAAGATCCAATTAAAACAAATAGTGATATGGGGTTATATACGAATCACTGCAACTTACTAGATTTAAGTGCGCTAGCTGTTCAGGCAGGTGAGGCAGACGAGAACCTGCCGTTTGGTGTTACTTTCTTCGCTTTATCCCATGAAGAAGGACTAATCGCTGGAGCAGCAGAGGCGTTTGTCTCGAAAAGTAAGGACAAACAAAAGACAACTCAAGTTGCTGTTTGTGGCCTGCATATGAGAGGCTTTCCACTTGAAAAACAAATGCTGGAGTTTGGCGCAACCTTTGTTCGTGAAGATAGAACAGCTGAAAAATACCAATTTATCAAGCTGCCAACAGAACCAGCGAAGCCAGGATTGATTAAGAAACAAACAGGCGGAAAGTCTATTCATTTAGAAATTTGGGAGATGCCTCTTTCCTCCTTTGGAGAATTTGCCAAATTGATCCCATCTCCGCTTGGTATTGGAAAAGTTGAGCTCCAAGATGGCACAGAGGTACCAGGCTTTATTTGTGAAGGGTATGCAGTAGAAGGGGCAGAGGATATTACGGAAACTGGAAGCTGGAGAAAAGTATTGCAAAGTGTATAACAAATCAAAATGTAACTCATCTTAAAACATCAATGTTTTAGGGTGAGTTTTTTTATTCATGCCTTCGCGATAAACTAAGTTTTCTCATATTTAATATCGTAAGCAGGACTTTTTCAACTTTCCTTGAAGTAATTAAAGGAATGTTTTTATACTATCGATATGGATGATCGTATAAAAAACCTAAGGCTTTCGCCATTTGAACTTAGCGACAAGCCAAGTTTTTCTTATCACAAGGGGGAGCAGCATGAAACAAAAAGTCGTGGTTTACCGTGAATTACCTGAACAAGTATTAAGTTTTTTAAAAAATAAATTTAATGTGAGTTATTTTCCAAATTTAGATGATGGAAATTATCAGGATTTTCTATCTGAGCTTCAAACAGCACAAGGCTTATTAGGTGCTAGTATGAAAATAGATCAAGAGATTTTAGACCAAGCTCCTCAGTTAAAGGTGATTTCTAATATTTCAGTTGGCTATGATAATCTTAATTTAGAAGAATTAAAGAAACGGGGAATTTTAGGAACAAATACACCTGGAGTACTGGATGATACGACAGCAGACACTGTTTTTGGTCTATTGCTTGCAACGGCAAGAAGAATGCCAGAGCTCGATCATTATGTTAAGTCTGGAAGATGGGAAGGCACAAAAGGTGAAGATCTATTTGGTGTGGATGTGCATCATAAAACATTAGGTATTATTGGGATGGGAAGCATAGGCAGGGCTGTTGCCAAACGAGCACGATTTGGGTTTGATATGGAGATTTTATACCATAATCGTTCAAGAAATGAGGAAGCTGAAAACAAATTTGATGCTACATATTGTACGTTGGATGATCTACTGAAGAAGTCTGATTTTGTTTGTTTAATGGTCCCTCATACGCCTCAAACAGAAAAAATGATTGGTGAAAGAGAATTTAATTTAATGAAGGAATCGGCGATCTTTATAAACGGCTCAAGAGGAAAAAATGTTGATGAAGCTGCTTTAATTAAAGCACTGCAAGAGAAAAAAATTCTTAGAGCAGGATTAGATGTTTTTGAAATAGAACCAATTGAAAAGGATAACCCATTACTATCACTACCTGATGTTGTGACTCTTCCGCATATCGGTTCAGCTACAAACGAAACAAGGGCAAGCATGGCGAAGCTGGCAGCTGAAAACATGGCAATCGCTTTAGAGGGAAAAACGCCACCGAATATAATACGCTAAATAAAGGGGGAGAGGTGATCTGCCCCTTTTTAATGTTTACTTTCATAAACTTTTTCCTAAAATGTATAGACAGAAGGGAGAAGGTTTAGTGACAAATCAACTAGTGATCTATATGATTCTTGCCTTAATCATTTCGCATCTGCCTATCATCGGACGCTATATTTCAATGATCAACACACTCATCCATGAAAACGGTCATGCGCTTGCAGCTTTACTAGTTAATGGTAAGGTATATTCTATTAAATTATTTCAAAATACATCTGGGGAAGCGGTAACAGGACGAAGAGGATGGTTTTCGAGTATTGTTATCTCTTATGCAGGATATACATTTTCTTCAGTTGTTGTGTACATTTGTTTTATGCTTCTTAATAAGGGGCTATTTATCGGAATTTTATATGGATTTCTTGTCATAGCTTCTTTAAACTTGCTTCTTTGGATACGTAATATATATGGTGTATGTTGGTTAGTATCTTTTATCTTGCTATGCGGATGGATCATTTATAGTGAACAAGCTGGTTTGCAAACCTTTTTCGCCTATTTTTTATCCTGCATTCTCTTAATACAATCCGTTTCATCTGCTTTTCAGATTTTTATGTTAAGCATTGTACAAAGAAAGTCAGCAGGTGACGCTTCAAGCTTAGCTAATTATACGAAGCTTCCGGCAGTACTTTGGGGATTTCTGTTTTTTTTACAAGCCACATATGTCGCATATATCGCGATTCGGGATCATGTAGGATAACAAAATATAATCGCGTACAAAGATAAAAGTCGTGAAAGAAGGATCTTTCCTTCTTCCACAGCATTAAAGATTTTTCAGTGCATTACGACAGCTCGAAAGCTCATCTTCAATCACACTAAGCCTTTCCTCAAGCTTTTCAACTGAATGTCCAGTTGATTCTAATTTCTCAATATCCCCTTGAACTTTAACATATTCCATCTTTAATTCATCGATTTTTTGCTGAATTTCTTGTGCGCTCATTTGATATACCACCTAACTATCGTTCTCTTTTACCATTTGTTCGACCTTCTCTGCTTAATATGTCTGTCCTTGTTTTAGAGTTTTTAACAAGATGTTTATAAAAATTATAACAATAACTCATCTAAAGGGGAATCAGTAAAGCTGGAGTATGACTCATAGGAATATAACCATTCTTTCAAATTGAAATTTGAAAGAATTGGTGCTCTAACATAAGGCATTGAAGAAGTTTTTTTATGAAATTTACAAGCATAGTACTAAAAGGGAAATGATCATAAGAACTCACATAATTGGATTATCAACAAAAATATGAGCTTGGGTCCATTGCATCATCTAATGTGGCCATAAGAGCATTTACAACAACTTTTGAACTATTTTTTATTTCTTTCATCAACCTCTTGAATGTGAGGGAGGTCAGACACTAAACAATTAATAAAGTTCCCACGACTTAAACAGGTTTACACATTTGAGAGTCGTGATCTTACGGTTGATAAGCTAACCATTTGGGAACCCGCATTACAATTGGGGGAAGAATTAGGGAGGAAGAAAATAAAAAACTACCCTATAGAATTTTACTTAGAGAAGTTGCATACTGTGCGTTAAAATACATTACATGAATTTCAAACACTACCTGATGAGTGGTTAGACACTATAACACCATTTTGGCATGAAAAACAAGCTAATCATTATATTAAATGGTTTCATGTATTTGAAGACAAAATCAGCCATCGCGGGCAAATACACATTATCAAAAATTTCTACCAAAGCAGACTAAATAAAGAGAAAAATTGATAGCATATGAGCTTTCAATTTTCTTATAAAGCCTAAAAGTAAGAACTAGTATTGAAAATACTCATAACACTTTCGATAATATTTAATACAAGGGAAAGATAATTTATTGTGTTACTTCCATATATATAAAATGCGTGTTATTATTGCGAATGTATGTTCTTTTTTTAGGGGTGCATACTTTGAAAATTGAAAAAGACTTGGAATGATTGTGACAGGTTTTCCTCAGTATAAGTTATTTATTGTTTAACCTGAATTAAATTTTTAATGTGAGGAGTCGGTTTTTATGGGAAAGGTAACACCGTTCTTAATGTTTCAAGATGGTAAGGCAGAGGAAGCGATGAATTATTACACGTCAATTATTGAGGACTCGGAAATTACAAGTATTGTTCGTTACGGAAAGGATGAGGGAGGAGAGGAAGGAACGGTCATGCAAGCAACCTTTTCATTAAAAGGGCAAGAATTTATGTGTATTGACAGTGTTATAAAGCATGAGTTCTCTTTTACACCTTCGTTTTCAATTTTTATCACATGCAATTCTGAAGAGGAGCTCGATCATCTTTATGAGAAGCTCATTAAGGATGGGCAAGCACTTATGCCGTTAGATAATTATGGTTTCAGTAAGAAATTTGGCTGGCTAAATGACCGGTTCGGTGTCTCGTGGCAACTTAGTCTTCCTAATTAAATAGTTTGGGAATACATGGGCGGAATTTTGAAGAAAGAGTTGGGCTCTTTCTTTCTGTTAGAGGACAAACGCGAAGTTGGCTTTTTAGGTGGAAATCTATTTAAATCTCCCAATTTTAAGACTAGGCAGGGATAAATTCACAAAGAATAAAACCATCACAACGAACATTGGAGATGGATCATATGTCAAATACAAATCGAATGCCCCGTGAAAAAGGAATAGATCACAGCTTAGACCTTTTAAGAGAAGGATATATGTACATTATGAATAGACGTCATAGTTTTCATTCTGATATTTTTGAGACCCGATTGCTTGGGAAGAAAGCGATCTGCCTGGGAGGGGAGGAAGCTGCGGAAGTATTTTATGATAATGAGATGTTCAAAAGGAAAGATGCAGCACCAGGCCGGGCGGTACAAACATTGTTTGGCAAAAATGGTGTACAGGCATTAGATGGGGAGATTCATAAACACCGGAAGGAAATGTTCATGTCGCTGATGTCTCCTGACAAAATTGAAAAACTGGCCGATATAACAAAAAAACAGTGGGAAATAGCAGCTGATAAATGGGAAAAGATGAATAAGGTTATTCTTTATGAAGAAGCGAAGGAAATTATGTGCAGGGCTGCCTGTAAATGGGCAGGTGTGTCTGCACAAGAAGAAAATATTAAGGTACTGACAAAAAGTTTAGGAGCAATGTTCGAGTCAGCAGGTGCAGTAGGCCCAAAACATTGGCTAGGCAGACAAGCACGGAATTCTGTGGAAATTTGGATTAGTGAACTTGTTGAAAGGGTTCGTAAAGGGGAAGTTGACCCTCCTAAAAATACAGCATTACATAGATTTACCTGGTATCGCGATCAGGAAGGAAATCTTCTAGATACTGAAACCGTTGCTGTAGAAGTAATCAATATTTTGAGACCAATTGTAGCGATTGCTATATTCATCAATTTCATTGCTCTGGCAATACACCATTTTCCTGAAGAAAAGGAGAAACTTAAATTAAACGATGAAAAATATGCTCTGATGTTTGTACAGGAAGTACGTCGTTTTTATCCATTTTTTCCGTTTGTTGCTGCATTGGTGAAAAAAGACTTTACTTGGAAAGGATATAAATTTGAAGAAGGTACTTTAACCTTACTAGATCTTTATGGGACAAATCATGACCCAAGAATTTGGGAAAATCCCGAGGAGTTCAGGCCTAATCGGTTTGTTAAATGGGAAGATAGCCCTTTTAGCTTCATTCCGCAAGGTGGTGGTGATTACTTTATGGGACATCGTTGTGCTGGAGAGTGGGTCACCATTGAATTAATGAAAGTAACTCTTGAATTTCTAGCGAATCGAATGGATTATGAAGTTCCTAATCAGGATTTGAGTTTCAGTATGGTCAGTATGCCAAGTATTCCCCATAGTAAAGTAGTTATCAAAAATGTTAAAAAGAAGATATAGTTGATTTCTGCACCACACAATTTATTAGTATGAAATGGTCAATTGGATTAAAAAGAAAGAGAACAATGAAATAAGATAATCTGTTTGCCCATTTGCAGTAGGAGAGTAGAGCACATCTTCCCTTCTAATGCATTAAAAAAAAAACCTCATCAGAGAGGTTTTTTTTAATTACTGCATGTTGACCTGGCCATTAATTGTTTTTTAAATTTACGTATAGTACCAAATAAATCCAAAATCATCAGGAAATAAGAACAAGTTTATAAAATAGATAGCATTCTAGTATTGTATGCGCTTTATTTATAAGAAATCGCAGTTTACAAAAAATAGTATTGTTTCTATTATTTATAAAGTAATTTATTACGGAGGTGAAATAAATTCTATGTTAAAAAAATCTTTAAATTTATTTTTTATGGCAATGTTAATCTTATCATTAGGGGCTTGTTCCTCTAATGAAGCTAGTAGCGACACAACAAATTCTTCAACTGATCAAGTCGAACAGGATGAATCATCAGAAAATGAGGAGGTTCATTGGTCATATGAAGGTGAAACAGGTCCTGAACATTGGGCTGAGCTAGATTCAGCAAACGCATTATGTACAAATGGAACAGAGCAGTCACCTATCAACATTGATTCAGCAAAAGCATTAAAGGAAGAAAATGCAAAAAAGGTGCAGATAAAATATGGATCCTCAACATCTGTTTCTATTATGAACAATGGTCATACTGTACAAGCAAATCTATTAGACGAAAATAATAGGATTATTTTAGATGGAACGGAGTATAAGCTTAGCCAATTCCATTTCCATACCCCGAGTGAACATCAGTTTGATGGTGAAAATTACAATATGGAGTTGCATCTTGTACATACAGACAAGGATGGGAATATTGCTGTACTTGGACTAATGATTAAAGAAGGTTCAGAAAACAAAGATTTAGCTTCGATCTGGAATGTTATACCTGAAGAAAAGACTGATGCGGATGTACCAGTAAATGATCCAATCAATTTAAATAATCTTTTACCTGAAGATCAGTCTGCTTATTATTATAATGGTTCTTTAACAACACCACCTTGCTCAGAATCGGTAAAATGGACTGTTTTTAAAGATCCAATTGAAATGTCTAAACAACAAATTGATATTTTTCAAAATATCTTTCATGATAATCATCGTCAAGTACAGTCTTTGAATGATCGAGAGGTTAAAAGCTACTAATTGGATATATTAAAAAACTCTAGTAGAAATCATTATTATATGATGTACTCTAAAGTCATGCATCGATATAACTCTTCAACCAAAAGGCGTGAACTATTATAGTCACGCCTTTTTTCTAAATATAAAATCCAATCATTTTATAGGTAGTTCAGCAATCACATTTGTCCCATCTAAAACAATGATTTTCCCATATTGAAGATCTTCGATTCGATGAAATTTTTCAACAACGATCAGGATATTTCAAAGAAGGTAATGATTGATTCAAACTAGAAATATATATCTATCTAATAGATTATTAAGGAGGTTAATTCGTGAGCTATATATCTGACCTAAGGAAATTTATCGGTAATCGGCCTATAATTAGTGTTGGTGCAACAATCCTTGTCATAAATGAGAAAAAGGAAATTCTTTTCCAACACCGTTCTGACACCTTGGATTGGGGGCTGCCGGGTGGTTCAATGGAATTAAGGGAAACATTGGAAGAAGCTGCTGCTCGTGAATTAAAAGAAGAAACAGGACTTGAAGCCAGAAGCTTTGAATTAATAGATGTTTTTTCAGGTCCACAATATTATTTTTGTTATCCAAATGGGGATGAAACATATAGTGTCATTAATCTATACCGAGCAATAGATGTAAGCGGGCAACTTGAGATGAATGATGAAGAGAGTATAAGTCTAGAGTATTTCAACAAAAACACACTACCGAAGAATCTTGAAAAGAGGGCAAAATCCCTTATTGAGGCATTAGGGGATGAGTTTTGGGGATTAGAGCCATCTTTAAAAAGTAAGAAATAAGGTAAGAAGGGGGGAATTGAGTGGATTACATTAAATACTTAAGAAATATGGTTGGGAATAAATATGTTATTTTAGTTGCAGCAGGTGCTTTAGTTTTTGATAAACAAAATCGGTTATTACTCCATCAACGTTCAGATAATGGATATTGGGGTATACCTGGAGGATTTATGGAATTAGGAGAATCTGCTGAAGAAACAGCAAGAAGAGAAATTTACGAGGAAACCGGAATTATTTTAGGTGAAATTGAATTATTTAATGTTTACTCAGGAAATGGAAGAAAACAGGTTTTGGAAAATGGGGATAAATTTTTTGATGTCATAATCCTCTATACATGTAAAAATTATAGAGGTGATATTACTTTTAATAAGGAATCGTTAGCTGTTAAGTTCTTTCCCCTGGATTTATTACCTGAAAAGCTTTTCCCTTCTCAAAAAGATCTATTTGATGATTTATTATCCAGAAAACATACATAAAAGATAGGCACATAAAGAGTATTAACTATCATCAAGTCAAAAGGAACTAACAGATAGGAGGATTGCTATAAGATGAAAATTGAATTTCTTGGTACTGGGGGTGCAATCACAACCCCACGACCACTATGCAAGTGCAAGGTTTGTTTAGAGGCAAGAGAACAAGGAGTTCCTTATAGCCGAATGGGTCCAAGTATATTTGTGCATGGTCCCGATTTGCTGATTGATACACCGGAAGATATATACCAACAAATCAATCGATCGAATATTGATGAGGTTAAAGGAATTATTTATTCTCATTGGCACCCTGATCATGTAATGGGTAGGAGAATTATCGAAACTTTAAGCGCAGATTGGATTAACAATCCCCCTCAAAACAAGAAAATAGATGTATATCTTCCAGAACAGGTAGAAATAGATTTCAAAGCATTTCTTGGTACTAGCGACCATTTAAATTTTTTTGAATGTCAAGGATTTGCTAATTTAAATAGGCTGAAAGATGGAGAGAGTTTTTCATTAAATGGTACAAAAATTTATCCATTTCGATTGGCTGAGGATTATGTTTATGCTTTTAAGATTGAAAGTGAAAATAAAAAGGTGCTTATTGCTATGGATGAATTAAATAATTGGATACCAGACAAGACGATGATTGGTGTTGACCTTGCAATTTTACCAGTTGGAATATTTGAATTTCACCCATTAACTGGTAACAGATTAATATCCGAAGATCACCCTGTTTTTAAAGAGGAAGCAACCTTTACTCAAACAATCGAAGTAGTGAAGGCCCTTAAAGCGGATAAAGTGTTATTAACACACGTTGAAGAATCTAATGGATTAAGCTTTAAAGAATTTAGAGAAGTAGAATCGTTGTTAAAAGATTCCGGCATAAATGCAGAGTTTGCATATGATACCCAAATCGTTAGTCTATAAATCTTTCATGTAATAGGATAAAAAAGTGAAAAGTGCTGGTTAAGGTGAGAGGTTAACAAATATTTTTGTGAAATGAAAATTAGAATAACGAGAGGACCATTTATCTTATGAATATTGATTGAAGGCAATTCCATTGTGGATGTGCCTTTTTTTCATTTAAGAGATATTTAAGAGGTAAACGATATAATGAATGAACATATATTTAGGGGGGATTGAAGAAAATGAATGATGCCTGTAAACAAAATCAATTAGATGAAGAATGGACTTCTTTAATAGTTGAAGCTAAGAATTTAGGTATGAGTATAGATGAAATAAGGGCCTTTTTTCAATCCAATCATAAAGTGAAAAGATAAAAGGCCCTTTGGCAACGGTTATCCAATTAGTAACGACTGATAAAGTTTTGCTAGACGTTCTTCGGGATCAATGCCTAGATCTTCTAAAAGCAATTGCTCATAATCATTATATATTTTCATTGCAGCGACATGATTTCCTTGTTGAATGAGAAGACGCATTGTTCGCTCAATATTCCGATCTAAGTAAGGTGCTAACTTTCTTTGAAGTTGTAGATAATGTAATGCTTTAAAGCTGTCATTTTCACAATAATAATCTATTACTTTTTCTAAAAGGATAATTACATCGTTTTCTATTTTTTGTGCAATTTCATTTGCCCATCCATAGTGGTTCCATTCCATAAATGAACCAGTATAGAGTTTAAGTGCTTTTTCAACTTGAAGAATATTTGATTCGTTCACCTTATCTTTATTCATAACAGCCTCATTGATCAAAGTTAAATCGCAATGTACCGTATCCATTTTCAGTATATAGCTCTGACTTGAAAATGTAATACTGTTTGCATATCCAAGTGTGCTCAAAAGTTTTCGCAAATGGGATAGACTAGTATGAAGACTAATTTTTGCTTTTTTTTGATCATGATTTGGCCAGAGATGATCTATGATACGGTCACGAGGGATATACGTATTAATAAAGGTGACAAAATATGCGAATAACTCCTTTACCTTTGCAGTTTTAAAATGGAGCTGTTCTCCATCTTTTAACACCTGAAATTCATGAAAGCACTTGATAGATATTGGCGGATTCCCCATCTCTCGTTCAACTTTATGGTCAATGACATTTTTTGATAATCTCTGTATAGTCTTAGCCAATCGACTGGGCATAACAGGCTTTAATAAATAATCAATCGAATTTAATTCAAATGCTTTTATTGCATGTTCTGCATATGCAGTAACAAATACTATTTGGATCGAAGGTGATAAAGAATAAATAGTTTCTGCAAAGTCTAAGCCGTTTCCATCAGCCATTTCAATATCTAAAAATATCACATCAATGGTTTGCTTTTGAATATCCTCCAGAATACTCGTTTTATCTGTGTATGTATTGATAATTTGTATCATTGGAAATGCTTGAAGTAATTTTGTTAAATAATTTAGTGCTAGAATCTCATCATCTACTAATATCGCTTTAATCATTTTATACCTCCTAGATGCTTTGTAGAAATCAATATTTAAATATAACCAGAGCAAATAGAGGAAAAAGGAAAAGGAATTTGTTTATTCCTTTTCTTCATGGATGAAAAATGTAATGGTCGTTCCTTGATCTAATTTACTTTGAATGGTCAATCCTTGCCTGTACAGTTGCTTCAGTCGGCGATTAACGTTTATGAGTCCAATTCCTTTTTTTTGTTCAGATTTTACGAATGAAAACAAATTTTGTTGTTTTTCGGGACCTATCCCTTTACCATCATCACTTACTTCAATTTTTAATTCATTGGCTACGTTTGATAGTTTAATCGAAATAGTGCCTCCTTCGGGCTTCGAAAAAATACCATGTTTCACTGCATTTTCGACAAGCGGCTGAATGGTTAAAGGCGGAATCATCCATTCACCACTGTAATTAAGTTCCCAATTGACGGTAAGACGCTCATTAAACCTTATCTTTTCAATATATAAATAAGATCGGACAAGAGAGAGTTCATGGGTTAATGGAACAAGTGGTTCGGCATTATTGAAATCAAAGCTTAAGCGTAAATAATTACTGAATTCCTCAAGTAAATCAAGCATTCTAGATGGATCTGTAATACCTAGCGCTGCAATTGAATTTAGTGTATTAAAGAGAAAATGCGGCTGAATCTGTGATTGCAGCCAAGCACCTTCTATTCTTAATCGTTCCTGAATTGAATGTTTTAGGTCGATTATTACACCAATCCTCATCTTTAATTCTATTGTATCTAGTGGTTTTACTAGATAATCATTTGCTCCTGCAAGAAACCCGGTATAAATCTCTTCTGGGTTATTATGAGTTGTTAATAATAAAATAGGTAGTTCAGAAATAGAAAAATGCTCTCGTATTTTAGTTGTTAATTCATAGCCTGACATTGCTGGCATCATGATATCGGCAATAATGAGATCCCAACCTTCGTCCAACCGATTTAAAACTTCCTTACCGCTTGTAACAGTTTCAATTAAATACTCTTCAGCTAAGAGAATGCTTTTTAAAATATGTAGATTCATTGGATCATCATCAACAGCCAAAATTTTTGGTTTGATCAAACCTTGCTCATTTCTTGGAGATATCTGAGCTTCAGATACTGCTAACTCTTGATAGCCTATATCTTCTTGACCGGTTGTATGATAAAGTTCAATTTCTTGATCCTTTGCAAGCGGCAAGGTAATTGTGAACACAGAGCCTTTTGAGGGATTGGATTTAACGGCTAGTGTCCCATCATTCATCGAAAGCAATTTCTGGCAAATGGTCAACCCTAGCCCCAGTCCACCTTGGTCCTCGTAATTCTCCTTCGACCCCTGCTCATACGGAAGGAAAATCCGCTTCTGTGTTTCTTCATCCATACCGATGCCAGAATCCTTTATAATGATGACTGCCTTATTGTCTTTTACTTTTGCTACAACTGAGATCACACCATTTTCAGTATATTTCACCGAATTATTTAGCAAATTAAACAAAATTTGTTTTAGATGGGTCTCATCCGTATAAACACGAGGAAAGTCTATAGGAACGTCTAGCTTAAATTGAAGATTCTTCTGATCCATCATCATCTTCTGAACATTAACAATAGTTGTGATGACAGGAAGAAGGGCAACGGTTTGTTTATTCAAGTTGATATTGTTTTGCTGTATTTTTGTTACATTAATTAAGTCGTTTAATAAATAAGACATCCGTCGACCAATAACCATGAGAAGCTCAAGGTTTTGTTTACTTTGAGTAGTCAGTCTTGAGGCATCCTTATCAATAATGCTTTGAGCCATATTAATCATCCCATGTAAAGGATTACGAAGCTCTTGGGAAGTATTGGCTAAAAACTGATTCTTTGTTGAATACTCCTTTTGAAGCTTGTCCACGAGCTCATGATTCTCGTCATTTGCACGAAAGAAGCGAATGAACCAAAAAGTAGAAAATGCCAAAAGTGCAAGGGTTAAATCAACTGGATAAAAGTTGGGATCAATCATGCTAATAATTCCTAAATTAAATGAGTGTACTCTTCCAGCAAAGGATGACCATAGGATGCTTGATATTACGCTAATCGCTGCAAGTAATAAAAAGAGGGAATCCTTCTCTTTTTTTACGATTACTTGTGCCACAAGTAATATGATGGCAGTAAAGGGTATTGATAGTACAAATAGTAGTAACAATGACCAATCTCTTATAAGTGTTGTAGGGGCCATTACAATAAATAGCCCATATAATCCGCAAAATCCAGAAATCCATCGAACCATTTGATTTCGTTTATTATTTGTAAATAGATGTCTCACAAACAATAAGAAGAACAGAGATAGCCCTGTATATGACAGATAGGCAAGCTTAGCAAATATGTCATAATTTAATGGTATCCATTGAAGAATGAGTCGATCGTCACTAACCAAAATCGATAGAGAGGAAAGTAACATGGCTACCGTAAAATACAAAAGCTCGATTTTTTTCGGACGAATAAAATAAAGAATACATGAGTAAATTCCGTGAACCAACATTATGGCAGCAAGCATTAGTTGCATGGCCGATAATGTCCAATATTCTCTTGTAATTGCATTTTCTGTTCCGAAACGAATGGATTTTAATAACCCTCCATCATAGACTTCATCACTAGAAGAAACAGAAATAACTAGATGAATCCATCCCGCTTCATCAGGAGTGACCGTTACGATTGACGGTACAAGGGAGGACTGATTAACCTTCATTTTGTCAATAGAAGCAGTTCTTTGTTCAACTAAATCTCCGTTTGCGTAGAGATTAAATGAGTCTGTAATTCTATGAACTTTTAATCCATACTGTTCATGGTTGTCTTGAACATGAATCCGCAACTCGTAAGTACCCACCTGTTCATTTTTGTTTGTAATTGTAGAAAGCTCCTTCCATCCCCGCGGGACTTGAATGAAGCTTTGTTCAGCCGCAGCTGGGAGTTCTTCAGGTGCAGCAAATATATTTGGATAAAATGACCATTCGCCATCAAGGGCAACAGTTGATGTATCAGATAATGCTAAATGAGATAAGTCAATAACACCATCCTCAACAAACGGTTGATCGAGTGGTAAATGATTGATAAACCAAAAGACTCGGAAACTTGTAAGAACAATGATAAATGCAAGAACGATTGTTAGTAATTTTCGAATGGACATATGTTTCTCCCTAGTTGTAAAATTTAACCTTCAATTTATAACTTGCCAGAATAGGTAAATATTTGCAATGGCTAATTCATAGAATAAAAAATATTTTTAGTATTTGAGGCTGCATGACCAATATAGATGATCTAAATCAATAAATTGTGATTAATTTTTAGAAAGCTGTTGACAAAAGATAATTTCAGGTCTAGAATTATCTCATATTCAAAATAAATTAATTAAGAATAATTCAATTCGAAATAAATAACACAAAATTTTTAAGGAGGTGTCATATGGATCGAAAGTGTACTAATCACTCATTTTTATTGCTTATGCAAACAGCAAGATTATTTCAGGAACGAATAAGGGACGATATGAACCAAAATAATTTAAGTATTACAGAATTCTCAGTGTTGGAGGTACTTTTTCATAAAGGAAAACAAACAATACAGCAAATCGCCAATAGTATTTTAGTTGCCAACAGTTCAATGACATATGTGATTGATAAGCTGGAACAAAAAGGTCTATTAAAAAGAAATGCTTGTCCGGAAGATCGAAGAGTTGTGCATATAACATTAACTGAAAAAGGATTAGGATTAATGAATACGGTCATGCCTGAGCATGAGGAATTTGTTGATCTTGCTTTTGATTCCTTACATCCTAAGGAGTTAGAACAATTTGATATTCTTTTGAAAAAGGTAAAAGAAAAATTGGAAAAATAATTTTTTATATTCATATATCTCGAAATCGAGATATAAAAATAGGAGGATTTCAAATGATAGGTATTGGATTATTAATGATTAGATTAGTTATTGGTGTTTTATTCATTGGCCATGGTGCTCAAAAGTTATTTGGTTGGTTTGGTGGTTATGGATTAAAAGGTACTGGAGGGTGGTTTGAATCAATTGGCATGAAGCCAGGAGTAACAATCGCTCTTTTTGCGGGATTAGCAGAACTTACTGGAGGAATTTTGTTTGCTTTAGGATTTTTAACTCCACTTGCAGGAATTATAATCGCAGCAACGATGTTAATGGCTATTGTTAAGGTACATGGTCAAAACGGATTATGGGCAACTTCGAATGGATATGAATATAATTTAACATTACTTGTAGTTGCTATTGGTATAGCGTTAATAGGTGCGGGTCAATATAGTCTTGATGCTCTCTTATTCTAATATACCTCAGTGTAGAGATACTTCAATTAAGAGTATATGAATGCGAATTTATATAAGTAGAGTGACTGGAAAAATATACAACAATAAAAATTCAAATTAGTATGCGAATTTGTTAGGTATATTAAAATAAATCAAGTTAAATTTTTGAAAATTGGAGTGAAAATAAAGTGAGTAAAAAAACGATGGGGATTCATCATATTACAGCAATTGCTGGTCATCCGCAAGAAAATGTTGATTTCTATGCAGGTGTTTTAGGTCTACGTTTAGTAAAACAAACAGTTAATTTTGATGATCCAGGAACTTACCATCTTTATTTTGGTGATGAAGGTGGTAAACCGGGAACAATCATGACATTTTTCCCGTGGGCAGGAGCTGCAAAGGGAACCATTGGTGACGGTCAAGTTGGAGTTACGTCCTTTGTCATTCCTAAAGGGGCAATGGAATTTTGGAAAAAAAGACTAGAAAAATTCAATGTTTCTTATAACGAAATGGAAAGGTTTGGGGAACAATACTTGGAATTTGATGATCCTCATGGGCTTCATTTGGAGATTGTAGAACGAGAAAAGGGAGAATCCAATACATGGAACTTTGGAGGATTAACTTCAGAAGTTGCTATTAAGGGATTTGGCGGTGCGACTCTATTATCGACTGAGCCAGAAAAAACCGCCGAACTATTAGAGACGGTAATGGGGCTTGAGCTTATATCAAAAGAAGGGGACTTTATCCGTTTCCGTTCTTCAGCAGAAATAGGAAATATCATTGATTTAAAATTAACTCCGATTGGGCGTGGAAGAATGGGAGTTGGAACAGTCCACCATATTGCATGGCGTGCTATTGATGACCAAGACCAATTGGCTTGGCAAAAATATATTGCTGAAAACGGCTATGGGGTAACACCTGTACAGGACAGAAATTATTTTAATGCCATTTATTTTAGGGAACATGGAGAAATCCTATTTGAAATTGCAACGGATCCTCCCGGATTTGCACATGATGAATCTTCAGCGACAATGGGAGAAAAATTGATGTTACCAAAGCAGTATGAGCAATTTAGAGGGCAGATCGAACAAAGTTTATTACCATTTGAAGTAAGAGAGTTAGATTAATTTAATGTAAAGGAATGATTTCTTTGCTATCAATTGACCCTTCCAAAAATACCGAAAGAGAAAACTATAAATTTCTAATCGGAAGCATCATACCAAGACCGATTGCTTTTGTCACAACACTTTCAAAGGGGGCTGTTTTAAATGGTGCGCCTTTTAGCTACTTTAATATCGTATCATCAAATCCCCCGATGATTTCATTGTCAATTCAACGTTCAGAGGGAAGACAAAAGGATACAGCGAGAAACATTAACGATTTAAAGGAATTTGTTATTCACATAGTTGATGAGCAAAATGTTGGAGAAGTGAATGAAACAGCTGCCGGTCTTCCCCCTGATCAAAGTGAAATAGAGATAGGGAAATTAACTCCAGTTGAAAGTGAGAGAATTTCAGTACCAGGAGTAAAAGAAGCAAAAATTCGAATGGAATGTGTTCTTGAACAGTCATTAGAATTGGGAGGATTTGATACACCTGGATGTGATTTTATCATCGGAAAAGTTGTTCAATTCCATATTGACAATAATATTTATGAAAACGGAAGAATTGATCCAAAGGGCTTAGCTGCTGTGAGTCGATTAGCTGGTACGAATTATGCGAAAATAGGAGAGATATTTTCAATTGATCGACCAAAATAAGCTTTATCAAATAAAAGAATGGAGAAGATAAGTGTGCAAAAAACAACAGGAATCCATCATATCACAGCGATGGTGAACGATGCCCAGCGAAATATTGATTTTTATGCGGGTCTACTTGGATTAAGACTTGTAAAAAAGACGATAAATTTTGATCGTCCGGAAGTGTATCATCTCTATTTTGGTAATGAAACAGGACAACCGGGTACTGTTATCACTTTTTTTCCATGGGCTAAACAGTTAAAGGGTCGAATTGGGACGGGGCAGGTAGGAGTCATTACCTTTATTATTCCTGGTGGATCCATTCATTTTTGGAAACAACGATTACAAAAATTCGGCGTTGACTTTAGTACTTCTGAGCGATTTGGTGAAAAGTTCATTCTATTTAATGACCCTGATGGACTCCAACTTGAACTTATAGAACGAAATGAAGGACCAATAAATCATTGGAACTTTGGTGCCATTCAAGCTGAGAATGCGATTAAGGGCTTTGGTGGAGCTACATTAATATCAGCTCAACCTAATAAAACTGCAGATGTTCTAGAAAATATTTTAGGACTTGAATGTATTGGTGATGAAGATGGGTTTCTTAGGTTTAAAGCTGAAGGGGATCTAGGAAATATGATTGATATTAAGTTAACTCCTTCGGTTCGTGGACTAATGGGAGCTGGAACTGTTCACCATATCGCATGGAGGGCAAAGGATGAACAAGAACTTCACAAATGGAGATCTCAGCTTCAGGAAAAAGAATATTATCCGACTGAAATTCGTGACAGAAACTATTTTAAAGCGGTGTATTTCCATGAACAAGGGGGGATACTTTTCGAAATAGCGACAGACCTACCGGGTTTTTCAGTTGATGAATCTGTTGACGAACTTGGAAAAAAACTTATGTTACCGCCTTGGCTAGAGTCAAAGCGGAAAGAGTTAGAAGGAACCTTACCTAGTGTGGGAGTACGTATTCTGGAGGGAGAAAAATAATGAAACATATTTTTAATGAAGGAAAAGATCTATCAAAACCAACATTATTATTGCTACATGGTACTGGTGGGAATGAATTGGATCTGTTGCCTCTTGCTGGGATGATTGATGATGAAGCATCAGTGTTAAGTGTCAGAGGGAATGTATTAGAAAATGGAATGCCGCGATTCTTTCGTAGATTAGCTGAAGGTGTGTTTGATGAAGTAGATCTTATTTTCCGTACAAAGGAATTAAATGAGTTTCTTGATAAAGCAGCAGAAAAGTATGGTTTTGATCGAAATAATATGACTGCAATTGGTTATTCAAATGGGGCGAATATTGCTGCAAGTTTATTATTTCATTATAAAAATGCATTAAAGGCTGCCATACTTCATCACCCAATGGTACCAAGAAGAGGAATTGAACTTCCTGATTTATCAGGAAAGTCTGTGTTCATTGCAGCGGGAACAAATGACCCAATTTGCTCACCAGGTGAATCGACTGAACTACAATCGTTATTCGAAAAGGCAAATGCAAATGTAGAACTTCATTGGGAAAATAAAGGTCATCAATTGACAGTGGAAGAAGTTGAAGCTGCTGCACAGTGGTATCGAAAGTTGTAATATTTCTGATTTATTTGGATTACTAATGATTGGCGCAACGCTAAAAATACAACTGTCTATAGACCTTTTAGGTAATAGCAAATGGCTGGATATGAATTAGAACTATAGGCTATGGCAGTTTACCCTGCAATCATTTGATCCTTAAGTCATCTAATTATTAGTAAAAATCATTGTGGAACAAAGACTATTTAAATAATGGATAATCTAAGGATTTTGTCATTAGTACTGGCGGGTGCTAATGACTGACTTCAAGAATGATTCTTTGTAATAAAAACCCAGTTTAGATATAAATTATAACTTAATTCCAAAAGGAACTCTTTAAAACGTACTTAATGTCCTAGTTATTCTATGTCGATTTTTAGGGCATTATGTTGAGGGATCGATTGGAAGGGGTGGTTTTATAGACTGAGGTTTAAGGAATGAAATATATTTAGGTGGTGTCTAACTTTGGGAATTTTAAGTAGATTATTTGGAAATTCAACCAAAAAGGAGACGGAAAATATGTCAAATGTTAAATTAGCAGTTATTTATTACAGTTCATCTGGTACAAATTATCAATTAGCTCAATGGGCTGAGCAAGGGGCAAAAGAAGTGGGAGCTGAGGTGAAGATTCTAAAGGTTCCTGAAACAGCTCCACAAGCAGCAATCGAATCTAATCCGGCATGGAAGGCTCATGTTGAGGCAACAAAAGATGTACCAGAGGTAAAACTTGAAGATCTAGAGTGGGCAGATGCGATTATATTCAGTGTACCAACTCGATTTGGTAATATGCCATCACAAATGAAGCAATTTCTGGATACAACTGGTGGACTTTGGTTTAATGGAAAGCTTGTCAATAAGGTTGTAAGTGCAATGACCTCAGCACAAAATCCTCACGGAGGTCAAGAAGCTACTATTTTATCATTATATACAACAATGCATCATTGGGGTGCACTTGTTGCTTCCCCTGGTTACACTGATCCAGTTACATTTGGAGCTGGAGGAAACCCTTATGGGACAAGTGTGACAGTTGATCAAGATGGTAAAATGATCGAAGACGTACAAGCAGCGGTAAAACACCAAGCAAAACGTACTGTTACAGTAGCTGAATGGGTGAAAAAAGGAAACCAATAATAACCACAAAAAGGAGCTAATCAAATGGTTAGCTCCTTTTTGGTTTGCCCAGCATGGGCGAACTCTAACGGGTGAAAGTCCCGAGTACGACCTTGTAGCGGTAAGTACATAGCTAATAGCAAGGGTGTCCACGGTGACGTGGAATCTAAAGGAAGCTTGAAGGC
>Ga0180220_1000498_pt1 | contig 42330 bp, 37 predicted proteins | sample eDN5th37CBELigBY_FD_151335 | JGI IMG/M metagenome (GOLD analysis project Ga0180220, IMG submission 151335) | Enriched backyard soil microbial communities from Emeryville, California, USA - eDNA 5th pass 37_C BE-Lig BY (version 2) (version 2) | ecosystem: Environmental > Terrestrial > Soil >... | reverse complement strand
TGGGTCTTGGCGCGCTGGAGGCGGGCCTCGGCGTCGGACCAGTTGACGAGGTTCCACCAGGCGGTGACGTAGTCGGCGCGCACGTTCTGGTAGTCGAGGTAGTAGGCGTGCTCCCAGACGTCGAGCAGCACGATGGGGGTCAGGCCGAGGGTGAGGTTGCCCTGCTGGTCGTAGAGCTGGACGGTGACGAGCCTGGAGCCGATGGAGTCCCAGGCGAGGATGGCCCAGCCCGAGCCCTGGACGCCGGCGGCGACGGCGGCGAACTGCTTCTTGAAGGCGTCGAAGGAGCCGAAGTGCTCGTCGATCGCGGCGCCGATCTCGCCGGTGGGCTCGCCGCCGCCCTCGGGGGAGAGGTTGGTCCAGAACGCGGAGTGGTTGACGTGGCCGCCGAGGTTGAACGCGAGGTTCTTCTCGTGCAGGTTGATCGCGGCGAAGTCGCCGGACTCGCGGGCCTCGGCGAGCTTCTCCAGGGCGGTGTTCGCGCCGGTGACGTAGGCCTGGTGGTGCTTGGAGTGGTGCAGCTCCATGATCCGCCCGGAGATGTGCGGCTCGAGCGCACCGTAGTCGTAGGACAGCTCGGGGAGAGTGTAGACAGGCATGGTTCCTCAGGTTCCTTCCGTCGGTATGCGGCCACGCTAGGACCTCGACCACGGTTGAGGTCAAGGTGGGCGCGCTGTGATCTTGCAGGTCGGACCCGCCCCACGCCTCCCGGGACGCACGGCGCTCGCCCTGCCGCGACCCGTGTCGCCGGGATCGACGCGCCGCTCGACCGCTGACCGCCGGACCCCGAGCCCCGACCGGGCGGGCCGGTCCCCTGGGCCGCGCGGGCGCCGTCGGGCAGGATGGACGGGTGCCCGACGACGCCCGCCCCGGCCTGCGCGTGACGCCCGCCCTGGTGGTCCCCGAGGCGGAGCTGTCGTGGCGGTTCTCGCGCTCCTCGGGGCCGGGCGGGCAGGGCGTCAACACGACCGACTCGCGCGTCGAGCTGTCGTGGGACGTCGCGCGCTCCGCGGTGCTCACCGACGCGCAGCGGACGCGCGCGCTGGAGCGCCTGGGCCGCCGCGTCGTGGGTGGCGTCGTCACCGTCGCGGCGTCCGAGCACCGCGAGCAGCGGCGCAACCGCGAGGCCGCGCGCGTGCGCCTCGCGGCCCTGCTCGCGGACGCGCTCGCGCCGCCCGGGCCGCGCCGCCGGGCGACTCGGCCCACGCGGGGCTCGGTCGAACGGCGGATCGCCGCCAAGAAGCGGCGGACGGACGTCAAGCGCCTGCGCCGCCCGCCCCAGGACTGACGCGCCGGCGCCGACCCGGCCGGTCCGTCGTCGAGCACGACGTTCCGCGCCGTCGACCACGGGTTTGCTGTCGTTCTCGCGCCGTTGACGGCAGCAACCCCGTGTTCGGCGGGGTCAGAGGCGGCGCGCGAGCTGCGGGTAGTCGACGACGATCCCGTCGGCGTCGACCGTGAGGTCGGCCGTGACGTCGCGCGTCGCGCTCGTGTACGTGACGACGCCCCGCCCGGTCACCGGGTCGAGCGGCGAGCGGGCCGCGTACCGCTGGTCGCTGCGCAGGACGCGGAGCGACGGCAGCTCCACCCACGCCATGACGAGCTCCGTCTCACGCGCCGGCGGGGCGTCGCCGAGCAGCCCGAGCCGCAGGATCGGCATCGTGTTGGTCACGGGGCACAGCGCGACGTCGCAGTCGAGCGCGCCGTCGAGCGCGGCCGGGTCGTCGATCCCCGGCGGGGCGAGGTCCGACGGCGCGGTCCCCGACTCGCGCACGTCGGCGCTCCATACGCCGTCGGGAGTGCGGACGAGGTCGAGGTGGCGCGACCAGCCGACCCCGTGCACCGACACGTCGAGGTGCTCGGTGACCCACCCGGGACCCGTCCGGAGCGCCCACGAGGTCGCGTACGTCGTCGCGCGCGACGTGCCCAGCGCGGCGAGCCGGTCGCCCCGCATGACGACGGTCGCGGCCTCGAGCCGGTCCGGGTCGTCGTCCCACCCGGTCCACGCGCCGTGCCTCGTCGATGCGCCCACGGCGGCCAGTCTGGGACGAAAGGCCGGTGCCCGCGCGCCGAGGGCGTGGGAGGGTCGCGCGCATGACGTCACGGATCTCCCACACCACGTTCGACGCGCGCGACGCGTACGCCCAGTCGGTCTTCTGGGCCCAGGTCCTCGGGTACACCGACGTGCCCGGCGACCCCAACCTGCCCGGCCACGAGGAGTGCATGATCGTTCCGCCCGCGGACGCGACGACGCCCGTCGAGAGCCGCGGCCACGTCCTGTTCGTCGAGGTCCCCGACGACAAGCAGCTCAAGAACCGCGTGCACCTCGACCTGCGGCCGACGGACCGCACGCGCGAGGAGGAGGTGGAGCGGCTGCTCGCGCTGGGCGCGACGCAGGTCGCGGACCGCCGCACGCCGGACGGGTTCGGCTGGGTCGTGCTCGCCGACCCGGAGGGCAACGAGTTCTGCGTGCTGCGCAGCGACGCGGAGGTCGCGGCCGCGGGACGCTGAGCGCTCAGCGGTCGGTGATGCGGATCCAGCCGCGCTGCGCCGCGCGCGCGCCCGCCTCGAACCGGCTCGTCGCGCCGAGCCGCCCCATGAGGCCCGCGGCGTGCCGCCGCACGGTGCGGGGGGAGACGCCGAGGCGCGCGGCGACGGCCGAGTCCGTCTTGCCCTCGGCGAGGAGCCGCAGGAGCGTGTCCTCGGTCGGGGCGAGCGCGTCGTCCGCAGGCCGCGCGCGGTCCCACTCCGACTCGGCGAGGGCGCGCAGCGCGAGGACCGCGTCGCGGTCGGTCACGGCCCGTGCGCGTGGCGTCCGGGCGACGAGCACGACCGTGTCGTCGAGCGCGACGAGCGACAGGGGGAGCGCGGGCGTGACGCGCAGGGCCGCGTCGGCGCGGTCCGGGGCGACGCCGTCGTGCGGTCCCGGCTCGGCGTCGGTCACGTCGCGGGGCGCGCCGTGCTGCGCGTGGTGATCGGGAGTCGCCGTGACGACGCGCACGCGCGCGTCCGGGCGGGCGCGGTCCCGCACGCGCACCCACAGCGGGTCGCCGGCGCCGTGGCGGCCGTCGTCGAGCACGAGGACGTCGCGCGCGCGGCGCAGCGCGACCGCCCGCGCGGAGCGCCTGGCGCCGAGGACCGGGTCTCGTTCCGACGACGTCACGCGGGGTGACTGTAGCCGAGCCGCCGCGACCGGTCCCCGACGTCCCGGCGGCCGGACCGATGTGACGAAACCAGTGGTCAGCGGCCATTTGTCCGCTTCCGGACACTTCCTATTTGTTTACACCGCGATCGTTCGCTGCCAGGCTTCCCCCGGACCGCCGGGTCATGCTCCGCGCTGCCCCGGCGTCCTCGCGCCGGGAGGGTCCCGGCGCCGGACGACGGACGGGGGCGACATGGGCGCGCGGCCAGACCATCTGACCCTCCTGGACCTCGTCCGCGGGCACGCGCGGGACCGCGGGGACCACGCCGCCGTCGTCGTCGTGCCGGAGGCGGGGGAGCGGCGCACGCTCACCTACGCCGAGCTCGACGCGCGCGCTGCGGCGCTCGCGGCCGACCTCGCCGCCCGGCACGAGCCGGGCGACCGGGCGCTCGTGCTGTACTCCGCGACCGAGTCGTTCGTCGTCGCGCTCGTCGGGTGCTTCGCCGCGGGCCTCGTTCCCGTCCCGTCGCCCCTGCCGGGCGGGCAGGCCTACCAGCGCGAGCGCGTGCGCGGCATGCTCGCCGACTGCGACGCCGCCGCGGTGCTCGTGGACCCGACGGCCGCGGCCGAGACGCAGGACTGGGCCCGCCCGCTGCGGCGCGCCGACGGGCGTCCGGTCGCCGTGACGGTGCTCGACGCCGCGACCGCGACCGCCACCTCCACCGTCGACGCCGTCACGGCGCCGACCCGGCACGACCACCGCCCCGCCCCGCAGGACGTCGCGTTCCTGCAGTACACGTCGGGCTCGACGAGCCGGCCCAAGGGCGTCGTCGTCACGCACGCGAACGTGCTGCACCACCACGAGGCGTTCACGACGGCGCTCGGCCTCACCCCCGACGACGTGTTCTGCAGCTGGCTGCCCGGCTACCACGACTTCGGCCTCGTCGGGATGCTGCTCGTGCCGCTCGGCCTCGGCGCGACGGCCGTCATGGTGTCCTCGACGTCGTTCCTCAAGCGCCCCGTCCGCTGGCTGTCCGCGATGACGCAGACGCGTGCCACCGTGACCGCGTCGCCGAACTTCGGCTACGACCAGTGCTCGCGGCGCGTGCGCGACGACCAGCTCGCCGACCTCGACCTGTCCCGCCTGCGGTGGGCGCTCAACGGCGCGGAGCCGGTCGACGCCGCGGTCCTCGAGGCGTTCACGCGCCGCTTCGAGCCCGTGGGCTTCCGCGGGTCGGCGCACGGCCCGGGGTACGGCCTCGCGGAGGCGACCCTGACGGCGACGTACCCGGACCGGAGTCGCCCCCTCGTCGTCACGGTGGACGAGGCCGCGCTCCGCGACGGGCGCCTCGTCGTGCTCGACGAGGAGTCGGGCCTGTCCGCCGTCCCGGACGAGCCGGTCGTCCCGGTCGCCGCCCCGGACGCCGGACCGCGGGACGACCGGGACGCCGGGCCGCGGCACGCCCCGGACACCGGTCCGCAGGCCGCGGACTCCGGTGCCGCGCCGATCGGCACCGCGCGCACCGGGACGCGCCTCGTGTGCTGCGGCGTGCCGCACGGCGTCGAGCTGCGTCTCGTGGACGAGCGCGGCGAGACGGTCCCGGACGGGACGGTCGGCGAGGTCTGGCTGCGCGGCGGCGCCGTCGCGTCCGGGTACTGGGGCGCCTCGGGCGCCGAGGCGACGGCCGAGACGTTCGGCGCGACGGCGGCGGACGGGACCGGCCCGTGGCTGCGGACGGGCGACCTGGGCGCGCTGCACGACGGCCAGCTCGTCGTCACCGGGCGCATCAAAGAGCTCCTCCTCGTCGCCGGGCGCAACCTCTACCCGTACGACCTCGAGCGTGAGCTGCGCGCCCTGCACGCGGGAGCCGAGGGGCGGCCGGGCGCCGTCTTCGAGGCGGAGGGCCTGCCGGGCGCGCTGTGCGCGGTGCAGGAGTTCCGCCCGACGCCCGGCGCGCACGAGAGCGGCGGCGACGAGCTGGACGACGCGGTGCGCCGCATGGCGTCCCACCTCGCGTCCGTCTCGGGTGCCGCGGTCCACGACGTCGTCCTCGTGCGCCCGGGCCAGGTGCCGCGGACCACGAGCGGCAAGATCCAGCGCGGCCGCGCGCGCGACCTGCTCGGTCGCGGCGACCTCGCCGAGCTCCACTCGCTGCGCGCGTCCCGCGGGCGCGCGCGCACCGACCACGCAGGGACCCGACCATGACCTCACCCCGACCCGACTCGTTCGACGACCTCGTGCTGCGGCACGTCGCCGCCGCCCTGGGGGTGGAGCCGGGCGCCGTCGACCCGGCGGCGGACCTCACGGGCCTCGGCCTCGGGTCCGTCCAGGTGCTCGCGCTCCTGGGCGACCTCGAGGACGCGCTGGGCGTGGACCTGGACCCGGAGGCCGTCGCGGACAACCCGACGCCCCGGGCGCTCGCGGAGCACCTGCGCAGCGTCGTCGACGTCCCCGGGACGGCCGCATGACGACGCTCGTCGACGTCGGCGCGCACGTCCCCGCGACGCGCGTGCCCATCCGCGACCTCGCGGACGAGCTGGGCCTCGACCACCTGGAGCTCGGCGTGTTCGAGCGGTTCTTCGGGCTGCGCGAGGTGTGCACCGCGCCGGGCGACGACCTCGCCGACCTGCTCGTCGCCGCCGCGCGCGCGGTGCCCGGCCTCGCGGGCAACGAGCACCGCGTGCGCTACGTGCTCGGTGCGCGGACCATCGCGACGGTCGCCCCGGTCGGGGTCAACCCGCTGCACGACGCCGCGACCCGCCTCGGTCTGGACCACGCCGTCGTGTGGACCCTCACCCAGCACGCGTGCGCGTCCGCGCTGCTCGCGGTCGACGTCGCGGGCCGCCTCCTCGCGTCCGACGGCAATCCTGACGCGCTCGCGCTCGTCCTCACGGGCGAGAAGGCGTTCAGCCCCGGCTCCCGCCTCATCGAGGGCACGACGATCATGGGCGAGGGCACGGCGGCCGTCCTCGTCGCGGCGGACGGCTCGGCCCGGCGGGCCGGGAGCCCCGTGCTGTCCTACGCGACGCGCACGCTCGGCGAGTACCACCAGGTCCCGCTCCCCGAGGAGCTCGCGGGGCCGTTCGGCGTCGCGTACACCGAGGTGCTCGCGGAGGTCGTGCTCGAGGCGGTCGAGCGCGCGGGCCTCGTGCTCGACGACCTCGCGCTCGTGCTGCCGCACAACGTCAACCGCGTGTCGTGGCGCCGGCTGTGCTCGCGCCTCGGCCTCCCGATCGCGCGCGTGCGGCTCGACGACGTGCCGGTGACCGGGCACTGCTTCGGCGCCGACTCGTTCATCGGCTACGCCGCCGCGCGTGCCGAGGGTCGCCTGCGCCCGGGCGACCCGTTCCTCATGGTGGCGGTCGGCCTCGGGGCGACGTTCTCCGCCATGGTCCTGCGCTACGCGCCCCACGAGACGGAGGAGCCCGCATGACGGTCGAGCAGGTGGCGGAGGCCGCCGTCCCGGAGGCCACGGCGCGGGCGGGCCGCGAGCCGTTCCGTACCCGGACCAAGCGCGCGCTCGCGGGCGCGCCCGACGCGCCGCTCGTGCTGCTCGGCAACTTCGAGGTCGAGGACGCGTGGGCCGTCGGGGAGGTGGGCCTGCCGTCGGTCGGCGGCGCGTCGGCGACGGCAGCCCTCGTCAACCGCATGGACGAGCTCGCGCTGCTGCTCGCCGGGCCGGGCGACCACGTGGTCCTCAAGGGCGAGCCGGACCCGGACCACCTCGCGCACCTCGACGCGCTCGGCGTCGGGCTGCCGACGGTGCACGTCGCGGAGTCGAGCGACCCGCTGCGCACCGTCACGCTCGACGCGCTCGACTCGCCCGCGCTGCTGGCGAGCCTGCGGGGGCTCGCGGCGGACGGGGTGCGCCTGCTCGCGCACGGGACGTCGTCGGCCGAGGAGGACCTCGCCGTCGCGACGGGGCTGCGCTCCGTGCTCCCCGACGCCGCGACGACCAAGGCGGTCAACAGCAAGGTGTACAGCCGCGGGCTGTGCGACGAGCTGGGGATCGAGCAGGCGCGCGGCTGGGCGTGCCGGACGGTCGAGGACTTCGAGCGCGCGTGCGCCGAGGCGGCGCGGCTCGTCGCGGACGGCGCGACGGTCGGGGTGAAGGACGCGTACGGCGTCTCGGGCAAGGGGATCCTCGTCGTCGACGACCCGCGCCGGCTCGACCAGCTCGTGCGCATGGTCACGCGCCGCGCGGCACGCTCGGGCGACGACCGCCTCGCCGTCGTCGTCGAGGTGTGGGCGGACAAGGCGACCGACCTCAACTACCACTTCACCGTCGCGCCCGACGGCGCGGTGACGTTCGACTTCGTCAAGGAGGCGATCACCGAGGGCGGCGTCCACAAGGGGCACCGCATCCCGTCGCGCCTGCCGGCGGAGCAGGTCGACGAGCTCGCCGGGCTCGCCGAGCGCCTCGGCGCACGCCTCGCCGCGGACGGCTTCCACGGCCTCGTCGGGGTCGACGCGCTCGTGCGCACGGACGGCGGCCTCCTGCCCGTCCTGGAGATCAACGCGCGCAGCAACATGTCCACGTACACCGTCCCGCTCCAGGAGCGGTTCCTGCCGCCCGGGTGGGTCGCGCTCGCACGGCAGTACCCCCTCGTCCTCGACGCGCCGCTGCCGTTCGCCGCGCTGCACGACCGTCTGGGCGACCTGCTGCCCGGCGCGCCGGGCGAGGCGGGCCTCGTCGTGCAGGCGACCGGGACCGTCAACGCGGGCGCGGCCTCCCGCGCCGCCGGCGGCACGTCCGCCGGGCGGCTCCACGGGCTGCTCGTCGCGCCCGACGACGACGCGCTCGCCCGCCTCGACGCCGCCGTCACGGAGCGCCTGGCCCCGATCCCCGCCGGCGCGACCGGCCGACCCACCGGAGGAGACCCCCGATGACCGCGACCCCGAGCCGCCCCGGCCCGACCGGGACCGCCGACCTCGCCGCGGTCGCGGAGGAGTTCGGCACGCCCGTGTACGTGTACGACGGCGACGTGCTCGCCGCGAACTACCGTGCGCTGCGCGAGCGGCTGCACCCCGCGCTCGGCATCTTCTACTCGCTCAAGGCGAACCCCAACGTCAGCGTGTGCGGGCTCCTGCACGCGCTCGGCGCGAACGCCGAGGTGTCGTCGCTCACCGAGCTGCGCACGGCGCTCGCGGCGGGCGTCGCGCCGCAGGACGTGCTGTTCCTCGGGCCGGGCAAGAGCCGCGACGAGCTCGTGGCGTGCCTCGACTCGGGCGTGCGCGCGATCATCGTCGAGTCGCTCCCCGAGCTCGCCCTCGTGGACGAGCTCGCGCGCGCGACGGGGCGTCCCGCGCGCGTCGTGCTGCGCGTCAACCCGTCGTTCTCCGTCAAGGGGTCGGGGCTGACGATGGGCGGCAAGCCGCGGCAGTTCGGGATCGACGAGCAGCAGCTCCTCGACGCGCCCGACCTGTGCGCGGGGCTGATCGCCGCGCGCGTCGTCGGCGTCCAGGTGTACATGGGCACGCGCATCCTCGACGAGGGCACGATCGTGGAGAACACGGCGCGCATCTTCGAGCTCGCCGAGCGCCTCGCGGCACGGCTGGGCTTCCCGCTCGAGCTCGTCGACGTGGGCGGCGGGCTGGGCGTCGCCTACTTCGAGCGCGAGCGGGACCTCGACGTCGACGTCCTCACCGCGGCGCTCAACCCCGTGGTCGAGGCGTTCGTCGAGCGCCACCCGGGCACGGACCTCGTCATGGAGCTCGGCCGCTACCTCGTGGCGCTGTGCGGCACGTACGTCGCGCGCGTGCGCTACGTCAAGGAGTCGATGGGCGAGCGGTTCGCCGTCGCCGACGGCGGGACCAACCACCACATGGCGGCCGTCGGCATCGGGTCGTTCGTCAAGCGCAACTTCCCCATGCGCCGCGTCGGCCCCGCGACCGCGGCCGAGGACGTGCCGTGGAACGTCACGGGACCGCTGTGCACGCCGAACGACACGATCGGCAAGGCGGTGCCGCTGCCCGCGGACCTCGCGCCCGGCGACCTCGTCGCGGTCGACCGCTCGGGCGCGTACGGCGCGACGGCGTCGCCCGTGCACTTCCTCAGCCACGGGTACCCGGCCGAGGTGCTGACCCTGGGCGACGAGGCGTTCCTCGTGCGGCACGCGGACACGCCCGACGACCTGCTGTCCCGGCAGGTCTTCCACGACCTCGGAGCGCGCGTCGAGCCGGTCGCGGCCGTCGTCCCCTGACCTTGCCCGCCGCCCGCGCCGCGGGCGCCCGACCCACCACCGGAGGAACCATCGTGAGCACGCCCACGAACACCGAGTCCCAGGAGGCCCTCGGCCGCGACCGCGTCGTCGGCGCCGTCGTCGAGGCGCTGTCGAGCGTCCTCGGGCGCCCGCTCCCGGACGTCACCGACGCGACGCGCCTGTTCGACGACCTCGACCTCGACTCGACGAGCGTCCTCGGCCTGCTCATGGCGCTCGAGGACTCGCTCGACATGGAGGTGGACCCGGAGTCGCTCGAGCAGCACCACCTCGAGAGCGTGGGCTCGCTGACGGACTTCGTCGTCGAGCACTCGACGCGGAACTGACGTGACGCTCGAGGGCGGGCCGCGGGCCGGCGCACGGCCGGACGACGCGGCGCTGAGGGTGCGGGCCGTCGTCGACGTGCCCGTGGACGACCTCGTGCCCGTCGGCGAGGGCACGCGGCGCTCGGTCGCGGAGGACCTGCGGTACGTGTACGGCGAGGGCCAGCCGACCGACTGGCTCGACGCGGGTCCCGGGCGCGACTACCCGACGATGATCCGCGCCGCCCGTGCGGCGCTGACGGAGCGGGGCCTGCTCGACGACGTCCGGCTCGTCCTGCTCGTCGTGACGACGCCGGACCTGCAGCACGAGCGCCTGCTCGGCGGGTTCGTCGCGGACCTGTTCGACGGCCGGCCGTACACGTTCTGCGTGACCGAGCAGGGTCTCGCGGGGCCGTTCACGGCGTTGCGGCTCGCGCACGAGGAGCTGCGGCACGGCGGCCCGGCCGGCACGGGCCTGGGGGGCAGCGCGCTCGTGCTCGTCCTCGAGCAGTGCACGCTCCCGCTCGCGCCCGTCCGCGTGCCCGCGCGTGACCGCGTGGTCGCGCTCGTCGTCGGGCACGACGGGCCGGGCCGGCCCGTGGAGGCGCTGTCGGTCGCGCGCGCCCCGCGCGGTGCTCGCCCCGCCGCCCCCGCCGCGGACGCGGCGCCCGGTGCCGTCCTCGCCGCGGACGCGGAGCCCGGCGTCGCCCCCGACGCGCGGCGCGTGGTCCTCGGCGTCGACGTCGACGCGTCCGCCGTGACCGCCCTCGACGGGGAGGTCGTGCTGCGGGCCGACGCGGGCGCGGCGTCGACGGGCGTGTGGGAGGTGCTCGCCGCGCACGACGACGCGGCGCCCGGTGCGTCCGTCGTCCTCCACGAGCGGTGCGTCGAGCTCGGGTACCGCTGCTCGCTCGCGCTGGGCCCGCGCACCGTGCGGGAGGCGTCGCCCGGCGCCGCGGACCGGGCACGAGAGGCGGTGCTCGCGTGAGCACGGACGTCCTGGCCGCCCGGACGGACCCGCGGACGTCGCGCGGTCCCGTCGACCCGGACGCGGTGACGAGCACCGCCGAGCTGCGGGACGTGGCGCGCGAGCACGGCGTCGTCGCGGCGCTCACGGCGCTCGCCGCCCTGCACCCGGTCGCGGCGCTGCCGGGGGAGTGCGTCCTGCTGCCCGACGACGTCCCGCCCCCCGCCGGGGCGGCGCGGGTCGGCGTGGTGGCGTCGGACGACGGCGCTCTCGTCGTGTGGCGCGCGCGACCCGGTGCGGCCGCGGCCGACGGCGCGTCGACGGGGGACGGCGAGCCACCCGCGGCCGACGACGCGGTGCGCGCCGCGGACGCCGCGTGGCGCGTCGGCGTCGCGTGGGTACGGACGGGCCTGTGCGAGCGGCTGACCGAGCAGGCCGTCGAGCGGCTACGGGGCCGGAGCGTGGGCGGCACGACGACCGTGAACCTCGCCCCGGTCCGACTCGTCCTCGCGGACGCGGCGCTCGCGCACCTCGAGGCCCAGTCGCTCCTCGGGCGCCCCGCCGCGGGGCGGGCCGCGCCCGTCCCGGCGGCGACGCTCGCGCGCGTCACCGCGGTGCTCGACCGGTCGTCGCGCGCCGTCCACAACCTGTTCGGCGCGTCGGGGTACGTGGACGGCGAGGCCGCGCGGCTCGCGCGCACGATCGACCTGCTCGGTCATGCGAGCGGCACGCTGCCGACCGGCCCCGCCGGCGGCTGGGAGGAGCAGCACGCATGAGCACGGTCGACCTCGACGCCCTGCGCGACCACCTGCGCCCCGTCGGCGCCGCGCTGCGCGGGCACGCGCTCGCGATCGACGCCGACCCCGGGGCCCTGCACACGCTCCTCGACTCCGGCGTCCTGCCGTACCGCGAGCTCGGCGGGTTCCCGCCCGGCTACCTCGACGACCCGCTGCGGGTGCGGGGCGTGCCCGTGCACGTGCGCACGTGCGTCGAGCGCGTCGTCGTGGCCGAGACGCTCGCGTGGGGTGACGCGTCCGTCGTCGTGGGCGCGCCGGGACCGTCCATGTCCGGCGTCGTCGTGGACGACCTCGCGGACGACGAGCAGCGCGACCGGTTCTACGAGCGCGTCGCACAGCCGCGCACGTGGACGTTCTTCGGCCTCACCGAGCCCGACCGCGGCTCGGACGCCGCGGCGCTCGAGACGGCGGTCGCCGACGGCGGGCCGGACCCGGCGGACGGCGGGCCGGTCGGCCCGGTCCTGCGCGGCCACAAGAAGTACGTGGGGAACGTCGCGCGCGCGAGCCTCGGCGTCGTGTTCGCGCGGCACCGGCCCGGGCCGCTCGGCGTCGGCGTGTACCTCGTGGACACGGACCGGCCGGGCTTCGACGCCGCCCCGCTCTCCACGACGGGCATGCGCGCCGTCCAGCTCGGCGAGGTGCGGCTGCGCGACGTGCCCCTGCTTCCGCACGACACGCTCGGGCGGCACCTGTCGCCGTCGCGCCGGGGGCTGCTCGGGGCGGTCCGCACGTTCAACCGCCTCCGCCCGGTCGTCGCGTCGCTCGCGGTGGGCGTGACCCAGGCGGCGCTCGACTACGTGCGCGCCGAGCGCTCGTCGTTCACCGCGGACGAGCGCTGGCGCCTCGCGGCGTTCGAGGACCGCCTGCACGCGGCGCGCGCCCTCGTGCTCCAGGCGGCACGCGCGGCGGACGCGGACCTGGCGGACGGCACCCTGCCCGCGGCGGCCAAGGCCACGGCCCTGGACCTCGCGGAGGAGGTCACGCACGCCGTGCCCCCGCTGCTCGGCCCCGGCGCGCGGTGGGAGCACCCGTACCTCGACAAGCTCGTCCGCGACGTGCCCGGCCTCGAGATGATGGAGGGCACGCGGACCGTGCAGCGCCTCACGCTCGCTCAGGGCTGGCTGCAGGGCAGGGCACGGCATGCCGAGCTCGTCTGACGACGCGGCCCCCGCGCCGACGGTCGAGCCGACCGTCGGCGCGCTGCGCCGCAGGGTCGTGCGCCTCGCCGGGCCGATCTGCGCCGCGCTCGTCATCGGCGCCACGGCCCAGCTCGTCGTCGCGGCGCTGCTCGGTCACATGGGCGACGACGCGCTGTACGTGCGCGCGCTCTTCATCCCCGTGACGTTCCTCGTCCTCGCCGTCCAGGAGGGCCTCGACGTCTCGACGCAGGTGGGCTTCGCGCGTCTGCACGGGTCGCGCGGCGACGACGCGGAGCGCGACGACGCGCGGGGCGGCCTCCCCGCGTCCGCGACGGCGGCGCTGCTGGGCCGGTTCGCCGCCGCGGGCGGCCTCGTGCTCGGGACGGTCGCGCTGCTCGTCGTGGCCGTCGCCCCGGCGCTCGCCGCGATGCTGGCGGTGCCGGAGCCGCTCGTCGCGCAGTTCGTGACGTTCGCGCGCTGGACCGTGCTCGCGAGCGTCCTGTCGGTCCCGACGGCGGTCGCCGCGGCCGCGCTGCGCGGGTGGGGTCGCACGGGCGCGTCGGCGACGGTCGCGCTGCTCGTCGCGGGGCTCCAGGTGATCGGCGTGTGGCTCGTCGGCCTCGTGGGCGGCGTCGGCGTGCTCGCGGTGCCGCTCGCGATCGCGGGCTCGACGCTCGTCGGCGCGGTCGTCGCGTGGGCCCTGCTCGTGCGCGCGCGCCTCCTCCCGCGGCCGGGGCGCGTGCCCGGCCTGCGACGCGTGCTGGCGCTGCGCCGCCACCCGGCGCCACGACGCCTCGCCGCGGGATGGCGACGGGTGCTCCGCGCGCTGCCCGCACGGTCGCTCACGACGCCTGCGCCCCCGCCGTCCGCCGCGTCGTCGACCGCTCCGGCGCCGCCGGTCGCGGCGGTGACCGACGCGCCGGACCGTGAGGCCGGGCAGGAGCCTGCCCCCGCCGGTCCCGTGCGCGGCGTGGCGGACGACCCGCCGCACGACCCCGCGCCCGGGCTCGTCGACGTGCGCGGGCTGCTCCTCGGCGTCGGGCTCCCCGTCGGCCTGTCCTACCTCCTGCTCACCGTGACCAACCTCGTCATGGTGTGGCTGCTCGGGCCGTCGGGCACCGCCGTCGTCGCGGGCTTCGGCGGCGCGGCGACGGTCCAGACGCTCGTCGTCGTGCCCGCGATCGGCCTCGCCGCCGCGGTGAGCATCGTCATGAACCAGCAGTGGGGCGCGGGCGACCTCGGGCTCCTGCCGCGCACGCTGCGCGCGGGGACGGTCGTCGTCGCGGGCGTGTACGTCGTCGTCGGGGTGCTCGTGCTCGTCACGGCGCCGTTCGTCGCGGGCCGGCTCGCGGCGGACCCGGACGTCGCGGCGCAGGCCGCGCTCTACCTGCGCGTGGTCGGGCCGTCGTACGCGGGCGTCGGCCTCGTGCTCTACCTCCTCACGCTCCTCGAGCAGCTCGGGTACGGGCGCGTCGCCGTGACGCTCAACGTGCTCTACCACGCGGTCTCGCTCGGCGTCGGCGGGATGCTCGCACGCACCGGTGGGGGACCCGTCGCGCTGTACACGACGATCGCGGTGACGAACGTCGTCGGGCTCGCCGTCATGCTCCCGCTCGCCGTGCGCCTGGTCCGGCGGCGGGCGGCGGGTGCGCGCGTCACGGCGGGCGAGCCGGTCGCGGAGGTCGCGCCGTGACGGCCCCCGGCGCGCCGCTCACGGCCCACGACGGCCCGGAGGCGTCCGCGCGGCCCGGCGTGACGCGCGGCGGCGCGACCGGCGCGGACGCGCGCGAGCCGGTGCTGAGCGTCGTCGTCATGCACCACCCCGCGCGCGGAGACGTCTCGGCCCTCGTCCGGGCGTGCGCGCCGCTCGACGTGCGCGTCGTCGAGGACCCCGACCCGGACGGCCCGCCCAGCCCGCTGCGCACCGCGAAGCGCGCGTGGGCCGCCGTCGCGCCGGGTGCCACGCACCACCTCGTGCTGCAGGACGACGTCACGCCCGTCCCCGGGTTCGCCGACCTCGTGCGCCGCGCGGTCCGGGCCCGCCCCCGGCACGCCGTCGCGCTCTACTCGAACTGGAACAGCCCCCACAACGCGTACCTCGTGCGCGCCGCCGCCGCGGCCGGGCAGGCGTGGGCGCCGCTCGGGCACGACGAGTGGGTGCCGACGCTCGGCCTCGTGCTCCCCGCGGACGGCGCGCTCCGCCTCGCCGCGCACCTCGCGACCGTCCCGGACGACGAGCGCGACGACGACGAGGCCGTCGTGACGTTCTGCGCGCGCGAGGGCTACCCCGTCGTCGCGACGCTCCCGCACCTCCTGGAGCACGGCGACGGGCCGAGCCTCGCGGGCAACGACGCGCACGGCGCACGGCACGCGACCGTCCCCGCGGGAGACGCCGTCGACCCCGACGCGTGGGACCGGCCCGGGCTCGACCGCGCGCCCGCCCGGACCCCCGCCACCGCGCGCCCCGTCGCGGTGACGCTGGACCGGTCGCGCTGCACCCTGCGCGTGCTGCGGCCCCACGCCGGCGAGCCCCTGGAGCACCCGTTCGGCTGGGGCTGGGACGCGTGGGCGTGGTGGCTCGGCGTGGACCCGGCCGTCGTCGGGCGCGACGTCGCGGCACTCGTCGCGGCGGCGTCGCCCGAGCTCGCAGCCGTCCCGCGCGCCGCGCTCACCGAGCTCGGCGCGGCGTGCTGGCTCCTGGGGTTCGACGTCGCGCGCACGCCCTGGCCCGAGCCCGCCGGTCCCGCGGCGCTCGCCCACCGCGCGGCCGCGGTCCGGACGTGGGTGCTGTCCGGCCTCCTGCCCGTCGACCGCCCCGACGGCCCGCTCGACGAGCTCGTCGCGTTCGGGCTCGACGCGCTCGCCGGGGGCGAGACGCGCCGGGACCCGGCCGCTCGCCCGGTCCCTGGTCGCCCGGTCCCGGGTCGTCCGGCCGTGGAGGGCGGGCGCGCGGCGGGCCCGCGCACGGCAGCGCACGCGGGGGAGCGGGGGGTCGGCGACGTCGGCCCGGGAGGCGGCGCCGCGCTCGCGGCAGCGCGACTCCTCGCCGAACGTGACGCCGAGGCGGTGTGCCGGGCGGCGGGGCCCGCGGTGCCGCTGCGCGTCGTCGCGCACGACTGCCCCGCGTGCGGCGCACGGTCTGCGGGCGCCGCGCCGCGGCTCACCGCGCAGGCCGACCTCGACGCGGACGGCGACGTCGCGACGGTCGAGGTCCTCGCGTGCGAGGTCGTCGAGCCGCGCGGGCTGCTCGGCGCGGAGCCCGGCGGCCGGTACCTCTCGCGCGGGCTGTGGGCGTCGCGCTGCGCGGCGGACCGCGGCGCGGACCCCGCGCACGGCACCGGCCCCGCCGCGGACCTCCTCGTCGCGCTCGCGCACGGTGACGGGACGCGCAGCGACCCGCGCGTGCTGCCCGTCGTCGTCCGCGCGGCGGGTGACCGGCCCGGGGCACCGAGCCCTGCGGCGCTGGGCCTCCAGCACGCGACGGGTCCCGTGCAGCGGTACGCCGACGAGCACGCCGCGGCGCGGCTCGCGCGCGCGGCGGAGCTGCTGTGAGCGGGCCGGTGGACCGTCGGGGCCGCACGTGGACGTGGCGCGGCGACGCGCTCCTGCTCGACCTCGACGGGACGCTCGTCGACTCGGCCGCGGCGATCGAGCGGCACACCCATGCCTGGGCGGCGCGGCACGGTCTCGACGGCGCGACCGTCGTCGCGGCGTCGCACGGGCGGCGCGACGTCGAGGTCGTCCGCCTCGTGGCCCCCGGCGCCGACGTCGCGCGCGAGGTCGCGTGGTTGCACCGCCTCTCGTGCGACGACACCGAGGACGTCGTCGCCGTGCCCGGCGCCGCGGCGCTCCTCGACGCGCTCGTCCCGCGGGTGTGGGCCGTCGTGACGTCGGCGGCGCGGGAGGTCGCGCTCGCGCGTCTCGCCGCGGCGGGTCTGCCGGTCCCGCGGCGGCTCGTGTGCGCGGAGGACGTGGTGCGCGGCAAGCCGGACCCCGCCGGGTTCCACGCCGGCGCGCGGCTGCTGCGCGCCGACCCGCGGCGCTGCCTCGTCCTGGAGGACTCGGCCGCGGGCGTCGCGGCCGGGCGCTCCGCGGGCGCGACCGTGCTCGGCGTCGGCCCCGAGCGCGTGCCGACGGCGCACCACCGCGTCGCGGACCTGCGGCCGGTGTCCGCCCGGTCCCGTGGGCACGAGGTCGAGGTCGTCGTGGCACCCGCCGCGACACCGGCGTCCGGGACCGCCCGGGACCTGCGGGAGGTCGTCGCATGACCGCCGTCCCCGTCGGGGCGCCGGTCGCGTCCGGGGTGCCGGTCGCGTCCGGGGTGCCGGCCGAGACCGGCGTCGTGGTCGAGGCATGGCTCGTCGACACCGCGCCGCACGCCGTGCACCGGACGTGGCGCGCAGTCGGGCAGCGGTCCGCGCGCGGCCGGGAGGCGCTCGTCGCGCGGCTCGGGGGCGCGGTGCTCGGACCGGACGAGCGCACCCGCGCGCTGCGGCTCGCGTCGGACGCCGACGCCGCCCGGTACGTGCGCGCGCACGTCGCCGCGCGGGAGCTGCTCGCGGCGGCCACCGGGCTGCGCCCGGCCGACGTGCGCTGGGAGGTGGGCCGTCACGGGCGGCCGGGGCCCGTCGTCGGGCAGCGGTGGAACCTCAGCCGCAGCGGCGACCATGCGCTCGTCGCGCTCGCCCCGGTCGACGTGGGCGTGGACGTCCAGGTGCGCGACCCGCGCGTGGACGTGCGCCGCCTCGCCGCGCGGTTCCTCGTGCCGGAGCGCGGCGGGCACGGGGACGCGTGGCAGCGGCTCGCGCGCCTCGAGGCGTGCGCCAAGGCGGTCGGGGGTCGCCTGCTCGACGTGCTCGACCTCGACGTGCGCGCGCCCGGGCTCGTGCGCGCCGCGGAGGGGCCGTGGTGCGGGCAGGAGTGGTGGGTCGGCGACGTGCCGGCGCCCGCGGGCGCCGTCGCGGCGTGCGCGACGCCCGGACCTCGTCCGCACACGGTCGTCGTGCGGCAGGCGGGCCTGACCGGGCGAGCCGGGAACCACGGCCTCGCCGGGGCAGGGGCGGCGCGATGAGGGTCGTGCACCGGGTCGAGGTCCGGGGACGCGCGGGCGCCGGCCCGGCGACGTGGGGCCAGACGGCGATCCGCCGGGCGCTCGCCGCGCTCGAGCCCCTGGACCACCAGTTCAACCTCGTGTGGGGCGGGCCGCTCGACCGGCCCGTGACCGCGGACGCGGCGCTCGCGGTCGTGCGCGCGCTCGTCGAGCGGCACGACTCGCTGCGGACGCTGATCCGCCCGGACGGCGACGGCTACGCGCAGGAGCTGTGCGCAGCGGGCACGGTCGAGGTCGTCGAGGAACGCGCGGACGGGCCTGCGGACGCGGCCGTGCGCGGCGAACGGCTGCGCGAGGAGCTGTGGGGCCGCGCGTTCGACTACGCGACGGAGCTGCCGGTGCGCGCGGGCCTCGTCACGGTGGACGGGGCCGTGCACCACACGGTGCTCGTCGTCGCGCACACCGCGCTCGACGGCTGGGGCCTGCCCGTCCTCGACGCCGACCTCACGGCCCTCGCCGCGGGGGCGCCGCTGCCCGAGCGCGCCGCGTGGACGCCGCTCGACGAGGCGGCGTGGCAGGCGTCGGACGACGGGCGCCGGCACGACGCCGCGGCCCGCGCGCGCACGCTGCGCACCATGCGGGCCGCGCCCCGGGAGATGTTCCCGCGCGTCGGGCCCGACGCGCCGCGGGCCCGGTACCGGCAGACCGTGCTGCGCTCGCGGCGCCTGGGGCCCGCCGCCGAGCGGGTCGCGGCCCGCTGGCGCACGAGCGCGTCCGCGGTGCTGCTCGCGGCGTCGTGCCGCGCGCTCGCCGCGGCCGCGGGCCGGGACGACCTCGTGCTCCAGGTCATGGTGAGCAACCGCTTCCGCCCGGCGCTCGCGGAGGCCGTCGTGACGACGGCGATGGAGGGCCTGCTCCACGTCGACGGGCTCGACGCCCCCTTCGCGGACGTGGGCACGCGCGTGTGGCGGTCCGCGATGACGGCGTACCGCTCCGCGTACTACGACAAGGACCGTCTCGTGCGCGACGCCGCCGCGGACCCGGCGACCGCGCACGACGGCACGTGCTGGTACAACGACCGGCGCGGCACGGGCCCCGACCGGACGCTGCGCGCACGGCCGACGCGGTCGCGCCGCCTCGCGCGGGCCGACGCGGCGGACGAGCAGGGCGGGGTCACGCTCACGCTGCACCTCGTCGACGCCCCGGACGGCGGCGTGGACGTCGTGCTGACGACCGACACGGCGCGCGTGGACGACGCGACCGCGGACGCGGTCGTGCGCGACGTCGAGCGGTGCGTCCTCGACGAGGCGCGGCGCCCCGCGAGCGCCTGTGCGGCGCCGGGTCCGCCCGGGGGCCATGTCGGGAGGGCCTGAGCGCGTGCGAGCACCCGGGGGTGGTGCCAGGGTTCACGAGCGCAGGGGACCTCGACACACCGGAGGAATCGCTCATGGGTTGGATCGCGTACATCGTCCTCGGCCTCGTGGCCGGTCTCATCGCCCGCGCCGTGCTGCCGGGCAAGCAGACCGGGTCGCTGATCATCACGATCCTGCTGGGGATCCTCGGCGCGCTCCTCGGCGGGTGGCTCGGCTCGGTGTTCTTCGGCACCTCGCTCGGTGACCTCGGCGACTTCCGCACGTGGCTGCTCGCCATCCTGGGCTCGCTCATCACGCTGGGCATCTACGGGGCGGTCACGCGCAACAGCCGGACGTGACCGTGCCCCGGGCGCCGGCCTGACGGCGCCCCGGGGATCGTGCGGCGCGCGACGTGCTCACCGGGCGCGTCGCGCGCCGCGCTCATGTCAGCGCGTCGCGCGCCGCCCGGACGAGCGCGTCCGCGAGGCGGTCGAGCGAGGTCGAGTGCAGCCGCCACTGCTGCCAGTGCTGCGGCACGAGCGTCGCGCGTGCGTCGTCGAAGCCGACGAGCCGACCCGCGCGCGTCGCGTGCGCGGCCTGGAGGTCGGGCAGCATGCCCCAGCCCATGCCGAGCTCGACGGCCCGGCGGAACTCGTTCGAGGCGGGGACGAAGTGCCGGGGCGGGTCGAGCGGCGCCGCGCCCGCCTCCTCGGCGCGGAGCCGCAGGTAGCGCTCCTGGAGGTCGTCCTTGCGGTCGAACGCGAGGACGGGCGCGCGCGAGAGGGCGTCGAGGTCGGCGCCGCGCGGGAACCAGCGGGCGACGAACGCGGGGCTCGCGACGGGCCGGTACCGCATGTGCCCGAGCAGCGTCGCACGGCACCCCGGGACGGGGTCGGCGACGGACGTCACCGCGGCGACGGCCGTGCCGTCGCGCAGGAGACCGACCGAGTGCTCCTCGTCCTCGCGCAGGACCTCGAGCCGCGCCCACGTCGACGCCTCCACGAGCGGGGGCAGCGCCCACGTGGTGAGGGCGTCGCCCGAGACGACGAGCGTGATCTCCGGGAGCGGGACCCGCGCGTCCTCGTCGGGGCCGGGGCTCGCGCCGATGCCGAGCTCGGCGAGCACGTCCGCCTGCTGGAGCGCGAGATGCCGCGCGTGCCGCACGAGGACGCGGCCGGGCGGCGTGAGCTCGGCGGGCCTGCCGCGCCGCACGAGCACCTGGCCGACGGCCGCCTCGAGTGCGCGCATGCGCTGGCTCACCGCGGAGGGCGTGACGCCGAGGCGGCGTGCCGCGGCGTCGAAGGTCCCCGTCGCCGCGATGGCCTCGAGCGCGCGGAGCTGGTCCGGTTGCAGGTCCACCATGAGCGGATCTTACGGAACCCCAGAATCTATCGCTGTACTTCACGACGGCGCGTGCCTAGCGTCGTCGTCGTGCTCAGCGTCCTCGCCCCCGTCGCCGCCGGTCTCGCCGCCGGCCTGTCGCTCATCGTCGCGATCGGCGCGCAGAACGCGTTCGTCCTGCGCCAGGGGCTGCGGCGCGAGCACGTGCTGCCCGTCGTGCTCGTGTGCGCGGCGTCCGACCTCGTGCTCATCGCGGCCGGGACCGCCGGTCTCGGCGCGCTCGTCTCCGGTGCGCCCGTGCTGCTCGCCGTCGTGCGCTGGGGCGGCGCCGCGTTCCTGCTCGTGCTCGCCGCGCTCGCGGCCCGGCGCGCGCTGCGGCCCGGCAACCTCGACCCCGCGGCCGGGGCGGGGGCGACCTCCGCGCGGTCGGCCGTCGGGACGTCGCTCGCCCTGACCTGGCTCAACCCGCACGTGTACCTCGACACCGTGCTGCTGCTCGGCTCGCTCGCCGCCGGGTACACGGCCGCGCACGGCGCCGGCGCGGTCGGGACCGGTGCCGCGCGCTGGCTCTTCGGCGCCGGCGCGATGGTCGCGAGCGTCGTGTGGTTCACCGCGCTCGGCTACGGCGCGCGGCTCCTGGCCCCCGTCTTCGCCCGGCCCGGCGCCTGGCGCGTCCTCGACGGCGCGATCGCCGTCGTCATGGCCACGATCGGGGTGTCGCTCGTGCTGGGCGGCTGAGACGACGGCGGCGGGACGGCCGGTGGCGGTCGCCGCACGCAGCGGTCCCTCCACGCCGTCCCGCCGTCGGGACGCGGCCTCGGCTCAGTCGTTGATCTTCTTGGCCTGCTCGGCGAGGGTGTCGACGTGCTTGTCGACGGAGTCCGGCGCGACGTCCTTGATCTTGTCCGCGATCTCGTCGATCCGGTCGTCCGTCAGGAACTCCTTCGCCTTCCCGACGAGGTCGCCCAGGCCGCCCTTGTCCGCGGGTCCGTTCTCGGTCATGTCTCACCCTTTCGGTCGTGCGGGCCCCGTGCCCGCCCGCCACGAAACTAGGCCGCGGCGCGGAGGACCGCGCGCCGTCGAGCGGGTGAAAGAGCGCCGGCCGCGGCCGGTCGCGCGGGTGCACCCCCGCAGGACGTCGCCCACACTGAGGCGATGAGCACCCCGCGCTCGCTCCACCTGGAGGTCCAGGCCGAGGCCGTGGACCACCTCCGGGCGGGGCGGAGCGTCGACCTCGTCGGACCCGCGGGCTCCGGCCGCACGACCGTGCTCGCGGACGTGTGCCGCACGCTCCTCGACGACGAGTGGACCGTCCTGCGCGTCCAGGGCGTCGCGGCGCTGCGTGACCGGCCGCTCGAGGCGCTCGCGGTCGCGGGTCTCACGTCGCGCGCCGACCGCACGGCGCCGTCCGCCGTCGCGGGCGCGGTCGCCGCGATCGAGGGAGCGGTCCGGCCCGCGCGGACGCTCGTCGTCGTCGACGACGCGGACGACCTCGACCGCGCGAGCTCCGGTGCGCTCGTCGCCGCGCACGCGCGCGCACGGTTCGCGGTGCTCAGCGCCTCGCGGCCCCAGCCCTCCCGGCTGCGCGACCCGTACCGGCTCGCGACCGAGGTGCGCCCCGGCGTCGAGCTGCAGGTCCCCGCGCTCGGCTACGTGGACACGCAGACGCTCCTCGCCGACCTGCTGCCCGGGACGATCGACGCGGCGACCGTCGGCCGGCTCTACGCCGCGGCCGGGGGCCTGCCGGGCCTCGTCACCGCGCTCGCGGTGAACGCGCGCCGCCGCGGGCGGCTGGCGCTCGTCGACGGGACGTGGGTCGCGGGCCCGGACATGTGGACCCCGGCGCTCGCCCGCAGCGTCGCCCCGCTCGTGCAGGACCTGTCCGACGACGCGCTCGAAGCCCTGGAGACGCTGTCCCTCGCGGGGGCGGTCACGACGAGCACCGCGCGCTCGCTCGTCGCGCCGGACGCGCTCGAGGAGCTCGACGCGTGCCGCCTCCTGCGGTTCGTGCCCCGCGGGGATCAGACCGTCGTCGGCGTGTTCCCGCAGGCCGTGGCCGACCACTACCGGCACCTGGGGACGAGCGCGCGCCGCCTGCGCATCGAGGAGCGGCTGCGGCTCGCGCTGCACGTGGCCGGGAGGGGCGTCGTCGCGCTCCCCGCCGCGCCGCGGCCCGACGCGCTCGACGACGCGCCGGCCGTCGTGCGCGACCGGGCGCCGTGGGAGTCGGACACGGTGCGGCACCGCATGCTCGTGGAGCACTGGTACCGCGAGACGGTCTACCTGCGCACGCGGTGGGAGACGGAGCCGTCGCCCGCCACCGCGGTGCCCTACCTGCGGGCGCTGCTCACCGGGGACGCCGACGCCGCGACGGTGCGCGCGGTCGTCGAGGGCACGCCCCGCACGGGGGACGCGCGGTCCCTCGCCGCGCTCGACAACTGGCACGCGCTCGCGGTCGCGTTCGTCGAGAAGGACCTCGACGCGGCCCGGCGCGTGCTGCGTGCGGCGCGCGCCGAGGCGGGCGCGTGGGCGCCGCTCCTCGCGAACGTCGAGGCGCACCTCGCGCTGCTCCTCGACCGGGCGCCGGACGAGCCGCCGGCGCCCGCGACGCCCGGCGAGGTCGAGGACGACGTCGCCGCGACCGCCGCGACGGTCCGGGCCGAGTGGCTCGTGTTCCGCGGCAACCCTGCCGCGGCGCTCGACCTGCTGGCCGAGCCACGCACCCGGACCCCGCACTTCGCGAGCTCCGCCGAGGTGCTGCGGGGGCTCGCGCTCCTGCTCGACGACCGCCTGGACGAGGCGTTCGCGTGGTCCGCGCGCCACCTCGACGAGGCGCGCTCGGCGCTCGACGTCGACGCCGTGCACGGGCACGCGTTCGTCGTGTCCGTCGTGCTCCTCCTGCGCGGGCGCACGGCCGAGCTCCACGAGCACCTGGGCTCGGTGCTGTCCACGGGGCTGCTGTCGGCGCTGCAGCGGCCCTTCCAGTCGGCGAACCTCTCGCTCGCGGCCGCCGTCGCGCTCGTCGAGGGCCGCCCGACGACGGCGCGCTCGCTCGCCGAGCAGTCGCGGTCCCTCGGTCCGGGGCCGAGCCCGCTGCCGCTCGCGCAGCCGACGTGGACGCTCGCGCGCCTCGGCGCGGGGTCCGCCGGGTTCGCCGCGACCGACGAGGCCGCGGCGGCCGACGCCCTGTGGGCTGACCACGAGGACGCGCTCGCGCGCGGGTTCCTCGTGGCCGCCGCGTCGTCGGGGGCCCTGTCGCTCGACCTCGTGCCCGACCCGCGGCGCGCGACGGCGCTCCTCGACCTGGTCGCGGACCTCCCCGCGGGCCTGCTGCGGCACGTCGAGCGCTTCGCGGCCGCCGTCGCGAGCGACGACCCCGACGTCGCCGCGGGACGGGGGACGGGCCTGGTCGAGGACGGGCAGGTGCTGATCGGCGCCCGGGCGCTCGCCGTCGCGATCCGCCGGCTGCGCGCCGAGGGCGACGTGCGGCGCGCGACCGCCGTCCTCGACGACGCGCGCGCCCGGCTGGAGGCGCACGGCCGCCCGGCCGTCGCGATCCTCGACCTGCTCGCGCCGTCGGGCGACCTCACCGATCGTGAGCGCGAGGTCGCGCGGCTCGTCGCCGAGGGCCTGACGAACCAGGCGGTCGCCGACCGGCTGCACGTGAGCGTGCGCACGGTCGAGAACCACCTGCACCGCGCGTTCCGCAAGCTCGGCATCGACGCGCGCGACCGCCTCGCCGACGCGCTCGACACCTGACCGGCTCTCGCCCCGGAGCCCGGTGGCCGGGGCCGGTGCTCCGGGACGCGGGCCCGCGCCGCGTCGTCAGGCCGCCGCGACGGCGACCCGCGGCGACGGGGCGTCCCGGCGCACGTGGTGCCACCCGGCGTCGCGCGCCGTGGCGGCGAGCCAGCAGGCGCGGACGAACGCGAGCTGGAGGAACATGTCGTAGGCCAGCTCCGGGAGGACGGCGGACGCGACCAGGCGGCCGCGGCGCCCGACGCGCCACACCGTGACGAGCCGCTCGGCGACGAGCACCGCGCCGACCGCGAGCCAGAAGGGCACGAGCCGGAACGTGCCCGTCGCGACCGAGAGCGCCGTGAGCACGACGAGCGCGGTGAGCATGAGCGTGCCGATCGCCAGCATGGCCTGCTGGCCCACGTACCGGGCGGTGACGCGCGTGAACCCGTAGGCGCGCAGGTTGTCGAGCATGCCCTTGTACCAGCGCACGCGCTGACGGTGCAGGTCGCGCGGCGTCGGCATGAGCTCCGTGGTGCACGACATGCTCGCCGGCGACACGAGCTCGTAGCCGAGCGTGCGCAGCGCGAGCGTGAGCTCGGAGTCCTCGGTGATGGCCCCGGGGTCGTACGCCGCCCCGGGCGGGCCGGGGAGCGTACGTCCGCGCGCCCGGGCGACGGCCGCCAGCGCGTCGCGCCGCACGAGCACCTCGGTGCCGGTGAGCACCGAGGTGCGTCCGGTGACGTCCACCTGGACGCCGTAGCGCTCGTACTCGTTGGCCTGGAGCTGCTCGAGGAGGGACGCGGGCGGCGTCCCGCGGAACACGCCCCCGACGGCCCCGAGCGCGGGCCGGGCGTCGAGGAGCGCGAGCCCCTCGGCGACGAACGTCGGGGCGATCGTCGTGTCGGCGTCGAGGACGAGCACGAGCTCGGCCTCGACGCGGGCGAGCGCCTGGTTGAGCGCGCCCGCCTTGCGGTCCGTGTTGCCGACCGTCTCGAGGACGTCGGCACCCAGCGCGCGAGCGACCTCGACGGTCGCGTCCGTGCTGTTGTCCGAGACGACGACGACCCGGTCGACGGGCCGCGTCTGCGCGCGCAGCGACGCGAGCGTCGCGGGCAGCGCCTCGGCCTCGTCGTGGGCGGGGACGAGCGCGACCACGCGCGGCGTGGTCGCGCCCGGGGCACCGGTCACGTCTCCTCCTGGCGTCGTCGGCGGCGCAGGACCCGCACCACCATCACGAGCGCGACGCCGGCCATGAGCAGCGTCCAGGCGCCGACCAGGTAGTAGCCCGTGGCCATCACCCCCGTGGCTGCGAGAACCGGTGCTGTCTGAGCACTTCCCATCTGGTACATCGATCCACCTCCATCTCGTCGGTGGAACCACCGTGCGGGTGCGCGCGCGGTACTCAGCGGGCCCCGTGGACGGGTTGAGGGGCCGGGGGCGTGCGGGTGCGTGGGCACGGTCGACGGACGCGTACCGCGGGCCGGTCGCGTAGGTGGTCGGCACGGTCCTGCGCCGGACGGTCCGGACGCGTCCCGGAGGGTCCGTCGAGGGCTACGGGCGAGGGTTCTCCCGGCGCCACGGCTTCTCGTCGCGCCGCGTGCCGGTCCCGGCGGCGCACCGCCGGCACACCGAGGTGACGGCGTCCGCGTCGCGGCCCGTGGCGGGCTGGACGTCGGCCCACGTGACGTGCGGGAAGCGCGTGAGCCCCTGGCGGCTGAGCTGCAGGCGGCACACGGTCTGGTTGGTGCCGCGCTCCCACGCGTGCACCTCGCCCGCGGGCATGCGGACGCCGTCCGGGTCGGTCCACGTGCCCGTCGCCGCGACCGCCGCGCCCGAGACGCGCTTGCGCATCGTCCTCACCCCCCGGGCCCATCGTGCGCCGGGCCCGGGGCGTTCGCAGGGGAACAGGAGGAGGTCCGGGCGCGGAGCCGTCCGGGGGCGACCGGTGCCGGCCCGCGCCCGCTCCGGCGTCGAGCTGCCGCGGGCCGGGATCCGGCGCCGAGGCGGGAGGGGGCGCCGCGCCCGTCACCCGCCCGGCGACAGCGGGCGGCTCCAGGCGACCTCGTGGTCGAGCAGGCCGGTCCGCGCGAACAGCCGGACCTGCTGGGTGTCGGGCAGGGACGCGGCGAGCTCGGAGCGGTCGGCCCGGGAGAAGCCGAGCCCCTGCCAGAACGGGCCCGACCGGCGCGAGAACAGCCACGCCCGCGTCGCGCCGCGCGCCGCGGCCTCGGCGAGGGCGTGCTCGGCCAGGCGGGCCCCGCGACCCGACCCCCGGTGCCCGGGCGCGACGGCGACGCTCCGCACCAGGGCGTGCCGACCGTCCGCGCTGAGCTCGATCCCCGTGCTCCCCACGATCTCGCCGTGCTCGTCGCGCTCGACCCACAGGTGGACCGCGGGCTCGTCGAGGCCGGCGACGGTGAGGTCGACGTCCGTCAGGAAGCCTCGGAGCGCGTCGACGTCGGTCTCGTGGAGACGGGAGATCGGCACGACGACCATCGTGGCGCGCACCGGCGGGCCGTGCCACGACGTCTCACCGCGGCCCACGGGTCGCCGCGCCGCCCGCGTCAGGTGAGGTGGTCGAAGTCGCCGCGCGCCCACGCGGCGTGACGCTGCGCCGAGCGGAGCACGACGTCCCGCGCGTCGGCGGGGATCACGCCCTCGAAGTTGTTGTAGAGGCGCTCGAACGGCCGCCGCGCGACGTGCTCCGCGACGCGCAGCACGACGGCCGCGGACAGCGGGATGCGGTTCGGGTAGGAGCGCATGAAGCTCACGGACGTGCGGTCGGGGTTGGCGAAGATCGTGTCCCCGGACAGGAGCACGCCCCGCCCGTCGGCCCCCGCTGCCCAGTGCGCCACGGCGCTCCCGGGGAAGTGCCCGCCCGGCTGCGACAGCACGACGCCGGGCAGCACCTCGCGCTCGCCGCTCCACGTCTCGATCACAGGGTCGGGTCGCGCGACCCAGTGCGCGTCGGCCTCCGCGACGAGCACGGGCACGCCGCCGAGCGCGCGGCTCCACTCGACCTGGACGCCGTACATGTGGGGGTGGCTCGCGGCGATCGCGACGACCGGGCCGAGCGCGCGCACCTGCGCGACGGCGTCGTCGTCCAGGTACCCCGGCGGGTCCCACAGCAGGGAGCCGGCGGGCGTGCGCAGGATCTTGGCCTGCTGCCCGATCCCGACGCTCGGCTCGCTCGACAGGCCGAACAGGTCCGGCTCGAGCTCGGAGAGGACGAGGCGCTCGCCCGCGGCGGCGAGCTCGGCGAGGGTGGTCCAGGCCTGCCCGGTCGCCGGGACCCACTGGCGTTCGTCAGCGCAGATCGCGCACACGTCCGGCCGGGTCGCGTGCTCGACGGCGCACGTGCGGCAGATCCACCAGTCCTCGTCGCGGGGCGTGCCGGTCTGCGGTGATGGCGTCGTCGTCATGGGACAGGTCTACCGCGTCCGTCCGACACGCACCGGTCTGCGAGACTTGCGCCCTCATGATCGCGACCCTCCTCGTCCTGCACCCGTGGCTCTCGCCGCTCGCCCTCGGCCTCCTCGTCGTCCTCGGCCCGCTCGTCGGGGCGTGGCTCGTGCGGCGTCCCCGCGTCGCGTGGGTGCTGTTCGCGCTCTCCCTCGTGCCGGTCCTCCTGCTCACGCTCGTGCCCGTGGACCGCGAGCTCTTCGCGGTGTGCACGGTCGAGTGGGCGCTGCCGACCCCGGGCCGGGTCGAGCTCGCGGCGAACGTCGTGCTGTTCGTGCCGCCCGTGCTCCTCGCCGCGGTCGCGCTGCGGCGCCCGCTCGCCGCGCTGCTCGGCGGCGTCGTCGCGTCCGCGTTCGTCGAGGCGTTCCAGGCGCTCGTCCCGGCGCTCGGGCGGTCGTGCGACACGAACGACTGGCTCTCCAACTCGATCGGCGCGCTGATCGGCGCCGGGCTCGCGCTCGTCGCGCTCCGCCCCGCCGCGCGCCGGGACGGGGCGGCGGACCGGGACGCGGCCTCTCGCGTGCGCGTCCCCTAGTCCGCGCTCCCGCGCCGGGACGAGCCGCCGGACGACTCGCGTGGGAACGCTTCCACAACGGTGGTCCCGCGGGTTAGCGTGGGTCCTCGGGCGTCGCCCGTCACCGCCGACCGGACCTGCCCAGGGAGCGTCCATGCCGACCGTCACGCTCGACGACGTCGCCGCGGCCGCGCGCGTCTCGCGGTCGACGGCGTCCCGCGTCGTGCGCGGCACCGGACCCGTCTCGGCCGAGGCGCGCCGCGCGGTGCTCGCCGCCGTCGAGCACCTCGGGTACGTGCCGCACCCCGGCGCGCGGGCGCTCGCGAGCGGCCACGGCGAGCGCGTCGTGGTCGCGGTCGGGTCGCCGTCGGCGGACCTGCTCGCCGACCCGTACGTCGCGCGCGTGGTGTCCGCCGCGAGCCGCGCGGCGGACACGCAGGGTGTGGGCGTCGCGCTGCGGTGGCTCGGCCTCGACCCGCGCGACGAGCTCCGCCGCCTCGCGCGCGACCCGGGCGTGGGCGGCGTGCTCCTCGTCGACTACTCCGCGGACGTGCTCGCGAGCGTGCCGCGCGACCTCGTGGCGCGCGTGGCCGCGATCGGCCCGGCCGACGGGCGCGTGCCCTCGTACGACGTCGACGCCGCCGCGGGGATCACCGCGCTCGTGGAGCACGTGCTCGCCACGGGCCGTCGCGACGTCGTCATGGTCACCGGGCCGGGGTGGCTCCCCGGCTCACGGCGGGCCGTCGACGCCTACGAGGCCGTGACCCGGGCCGCGGGCGTCCCGCGCCGCGTGGTGTCCGCGGACCTCACGACCGGCGCGGGCGCGGACGCCGCGCGCGAGGCCCGGCGCCGCTGGCCCGGCGTCGACGCGCTCGTCGCGATGAGCGACACGCTCGCCGTCGGTGCGATGCGCGCGCTCGCGGCGGACGGCGTCCGCGTGCCCGACGACGTCGCCGTCACCGGGTTCGACGACCAGCCGTTCGCGGAGCAGGCCGGGCCCGGGCTGACGACGGCGACCCACCCCGTGGAGCGGATCGCGGCCGCCGCGACGACGGCGCTGCTGGGGCGCCGCCGCGAGGAGCGGCGCATGTTCCCGTCGGTCGTGGTCCGCCGCGGGAGCGCCTGACACGGGCTACGCCTGGTGCCGGCCGCCCGCCTCCTCCGGACCGGGCCGGGCACCGGTGCCGGAGCGGGTGTGGTCGTCGGGCGGGGTGTCCGTGCGGGGCCGGGTGTGGTCGTCAGGCGCGTCGGTGGCGGTCGAGGCGTCGGCGTCGGTCGAGCGGCCGCGGCTCTCGCGCAGGGCGCGTCCCTGCTCGACGGCCTCCTCGCGCTTGGCCGCCTTCTTGTCGCTCGCGCGCGTGTCGCGCGGCGGGAGCTGCAGGCGCTCCTCCGCCGGCATGCCGCTCTGCAGCTCGCGGCTGCGCTCGAGCTCCGCGTCGAGCTCGGCGCCGAGCAGGAGCGCGAGGTTCGTCAGCCAGAGCCACAGGAGGAAGATGATGACGCCCGCGAGCGTGCCGTACGTGGCGCCGTAGCTGCTGAAGCCGCTGCCGAGGTAGAGGCCGAACCCGGCCGACGCGAGCACCCACACGAGGATCGCGAGGATCGCACCCGGGCTCACCCAGCGGAACGTGGGCTGCTTGACGTTGGGAGTGAGGTGGTAGAGCAGCGCGACGAGGACGACGACGAGCAGGAGCGCGACCGGCCACTTCGCGACCTGCCAGACGGCGATCGCGGTGTCCCCGAGGCCGACGAGCTCGCCCACCTGGCGCGCGACCGGCCCGGACAGGACGAGGCTGCCGACGACGAGGCCCGCGAGCAGGACGGTGATCACGGTGACACCGAGCATCACGGGGCGCAGCTTCCAGATGGGCCGCCCCTCCTGGACCTCGTAGATGCGGTTCATCGACCGGGAGAACGCGCCCACGTAGCCCGACGCCGACCACAGGGCGAGCACGACACCGATGACGAGCGCGAAACCGGCCTTGTCCGTGTTCGCGGCGTTCTCCACGAGCGGCTCGATCATGTCGAGCGTCGTGGCCGGCACGACGCCCTCGACGCTCTGCAGCACCGAGTCGACGGCCTTCTCGCCGTCGCCCACGAGCCCGAGGATCGACACGAGCGCCAGGAGCGCGGGCGCCGACGCCAGCACGGCGTAATAGGTGAGCGCCGCCGCGAGGTCGGTGCACTGGTCGTCCATGAACTCCCGCACCGCGCCCTTGAGCGCGAACCCCCACGAGGGCTTGTGCAGGTCGGTGGGCGAACCGGGCTTGTGCCCGGCGTCGGGCGCGGGGCGCTCGGTGGCGGCGGTCATGGGCCCTCCTCGGTCGACGTCGCGACGAGCCGCGCCCCTCGGCGCCCCCGCCGGGCCATTCCTCCACCAGGCTGGGTTCGCCCCCGACCGCTCGCAAGCCGCGCGGGCCTGCGGCGTGCGAGCGGTCGGGGGCGGCGGTCGGAGGTGAGGTCGGCAGCCGGAAGTGAGGTCGGCAGCCGGAGGTGAGGTCGGCGGTCGGAGGTGAGGTCGGCGGTCGCGCGTGCCGATGTCGGGCGAGACTGCCGACGTCGTGCCGGACTGCCGATCTCATCCCCCGGCACCCCGAGCGCGGGGCGTGAACCACACCCACCGGGTGATGCCCCGCGCGGCGGGGCGGGCCTACCGTCGTCGCGTCGTCGGCCGCCGTGCGGTCGGTAGTCCTCGAGAAACAGGGGTTCGACCATGAGTGACGAGCCGCGCCGGTCCGTCGTCGGGACGCCGTTGCCCGCCGAGCGCTCCCTGCCGTTCCCGCCCCGCCGCTCCGGCAGCGTCGCCGGGCGGACGATCCAGGAGTCCACGTACTCGCCGCTCCCGCCGGAGCGGCACCTGCCCGCGGACGCGCCGAACGTCGTCGTGATCCTCATCGACGACGCCGGGCCGGCCCTCCCGACGACGCTCGGCGGCGCGGTCCGCACGCCCACGCTCGACCGGGTGCGCGCGAACGGGATCGGGTACAACCGGTTCCACACCACCGCGATGTGCTCGCCCACGCGCGCGTCCCTGCTCACCGGGCGCAACCACCACCGCGTGGGCAACGGGCAGATCGCGGAGCTCGCGAACGACTGGGACGGCTACTCGGGCCACATCCCGAAGTCCAGCGCGACGATCGCCGAGGTGCTGCGCCAGTACGGGTACGCGACCGGCGCGTGGGGCAAGTGGCACAACACGCCGGCGGAGGAGACGACGGCGGCCGGCCCGTTCGACCGCTGGCCCACCGGCTACGGGTTCGAGTACTTCTACGGCTTCCTCGCGGGCGAGGCGTCGCAGTACGAGCCGAACCTGGTGCGCAACACGACGCTCGTGCGGCCGCCGCGCACGCCGGAGGAGGGGTACCACCTCAGCGAGGACATCGCCGACGACGCGATGCGCTGGCTGCGCGACCACAAGGCGAACGCGCCGGACAAGCCGTTCTTCGTCTACTGGGCCACGGGCGCCCTGCACGGGCCGCACCACATCATGAAGGAGTGGGCGGACCGGTACGCCGGGGCGTTCGACGACGGCTGGGACGTGTACCGCGAGCGGGCGCTCGCGGGCGCGAAGGCTGCGGGGTGGGTGCCCGAGGACGCGGAGCTGACCCCGCGCCCGGAGAGCCTCGCGGCGTGGGACGACATCCCCGACGACCAGAAGGCGTTCCAGGCGCGGCTCATGGAGGTCGCGGCGGGCTTCGGCGAGCACGCCGACGTGCAGGCGGGCCGGCTCCTCGACGAGGTCGAGCGGCTCGGGTACGGCGAGAGCACGATCGTCGTCTACGTCTGGGGCGACAACGGGTCGTCCGGCGAGGGGCAGAACGGCACGATCAGCGAGCTCCTGGCCCAGAACGGCATCCCGTCGACGGTCGAGCAGCACATCGCAGCCCTGGAGGAGCTCGGGGGCCTCGACGCCCTCGGCACCCCCGCGACGGACAACCAGTACCACGCCGCGTGGGCGTGGGCCGGGTCGTCGCCGTACCAGGGCATGAAGCTCCTCGCGTCCCACCTCGGCGGCACCCGCAACCCGATGTTCGTCAGCTGGCCCGGGCACATCGAGCCCGACCCGGTGCCGCGCACCCAGTTCCACCACGTCGTGGACCTCGTGCCGACGATCTACGAGATCCTCGGCATCTCCCACCCGGAGACGGTGAACGGCGTCCCGCAGGACCCGATCGACGGGACGAGCCTCGCGTACTCGATCGACGACCCGACGGCCGCGGGGCGCCGGCGGACGCAGTACTTCGAGATCATGGGCAGCCGGTCGATCTATGCGGACGGCTGGATGGCGTCGGCCACCGGGCCGCGCCTGCCGTGGGTGCAGGGCATGCCGCCCGGGATCCGCACGTGGACGCCGGACGAGGACCCCTGGGAGCTGTACCACCTCGACGAGGACTGGAGCCAGGCGCACGACCTCGCCGCGGAGCACCCCGAGAAGCTCGCCCAGCTCAAGGAGCTGTTCGCGATCGAGGCGGCGCGCAACGACGTCCTGCCCGTGGGCGGCGGCCTGTGGGTCCCCGTGATGCACCCCGAGGACCGCATCAGCCCGCCGTACACGGATTGGGACCTGTCGGGCGACACGGTACGCGTCCCGGAGTTCTGCGCCCCCGCGCTCGGCAACCGTCCCAACCGCGTCGAGATCCGCCTCACGGTGCCGGACGCCGCGAACGGCGTGCTCTACAAGCTCGGCGGCGCGGGCGGCGGCCTCACGTGCTTCCTGCTCGACGGCGTCCTCACGTACGAGTACAACCTCTTCCTCGTCCAGCGGACCGTGGTCCGCTCGGGTGCGCCGCTCGCGGCGGGCGAGCACACCGTCGAGGTCGTCACGACGTACGTCGAGCCCCGCCCGGCCGGGCCGCTGTCCGTCGTGCTGCGGGTCGACGGCGCGGACGTCGGCTCGGGCACCGTGCCGGTGAGCGCGCCGCTGCTGTTCTCCGCGAACGACTGCCTCGACGTGGGGCGGGCGTACGGCGGCGCGGTGTCGCGCGCGTACGCCGACCGCATGCCGTTCGCGCTCGACGGGACCGTCGACGCCGTGCACGTCGAGTACCTCGTGCCCGACGCGGCGGGACACGCGGGCTGAGCGACCGCCCGACGGCCGGGCTGCGGCAGCCTGCACCGGTGCCCACCCGGGGGCGACATCACACTCTCCGGGTGAGGACGCGGGCGGCGCCCGCGGACGACCCTGGGGACGGGCGCCCGCCCACCGTGGGGCGGACGCCCGCCCGCCGTGGGGTCGGACGCCCGTCCGGGCGCCCGCCGCGCGCCGGGCACCGCCGGGCCGGGGGCTCCGGTCCGGTCCTCACGAAGGAGGACCTCGTGCCAGGACTGCTCCGCGGTGTCGCGCGCACCGCCGTCATCGCCGGGACCGCGACCGCCGTGTCCAACCGCGTCTCCCGCCGCCAGGCGGGCCGCTGGGCCCAGCAGGAGGCCCAGCAGGAGCCGCAGTACGCGCCGCCCCCGCAGTACGCGCCGGCGCCGCAGTACGCGCCCCCGCCCGCGCCGGCGCCCGCCCCCGCGCCGGGCCCCGCCGCGGCGACCGGCATGGACGCGCGCATCGAGCAGCTCACCCAGCTCGGCGCGCTCCGCGACCAGGGCGTGCTCACCCCGGAGGAGTTCGAGGCGCAGAAGGCGCGCATCCTCGCCGGCTGAGCGCCGCACCGGTGGGCGGCGCACCCACCACCCGACCCCCGACCGCGCCGGGACACCGGCACGCCGGAAGGACCGTCATGACCGACGACCAGCACGTGATCCGACCGACCTGCACGCGAGCCGGCGTCCGGGCGGCCGCTCCCATCACGGAGGAGCACCCGTGCCTCGACGGTCTCGCGTCCCCCATGCCCGCCCAGGGCCGGCGCTCGGGCCTCCACCACTGACGCGCGTGGACGCCGGGACGGGAGCGGTGCCCGGCACGTCGCGGTCCGCGGCGTCGCCGCGCCGTCGGCTGCGCCGCGAGGCGTGGGGGTTCGCGGTCGGCTCGCTGTGCTTCCTCGTCGGGGCCCTCCCGCCCTACGCGGACGCGGTGGGCGCGGTCGTCGTCGGGGTGACGTTCGTCGTCGGCGCGGTGTTCTTCACGGCCGCCGCGTTCGTCCAGCTGAGCCTGAGCGGGCGGCGCCCGCCGCGGGCCGGCACGCACCCGGCCGACCGCTGGGACTGGTGGGCCGCCGCGGTCCAGCTCGTCGGGACGCTGTGCTTCAACGTCAGCACGACGGCGGCCCTCGTCGCCGCGGTCGAGGACCCGACGCTGCTCGGGGCGGGCTGGAAGCCCGACGCGTACGGGTCCGTCGCGTTCCTCGTCTCGTCGGCGTTCGCGGTCGTCGCCACGCGTGACCGCGGCCACCTGTGGGACACCGACGCGCGCACGTGGCACGGGACCTGGCTCAACCTGCTCGGGTCGGTCGCGTTCGGCGCGTCCGCCGTCGGCGCGTACGTCGCGCCGAGCACGGGGGAGTACGTGAGCGCGTGGTGGGACGACGCCGGCACGCTCGTCGGGGCCGTGTGCTTCCTGGTCGCGGCCCTGCTCTCGTGGCGGTCGGCCGACGCCCCGGCCGGGTGACGCACCGCGCGGTGCGTCACCCGGCCGGGACCGGCGGCTGCCGTCAGCCGCAGGACGCCGCCGCGTAGGGGACATCGCGCGACGACGTTCCCGTCGCGGCGCTCGCCGTCCCCGCCTCGACGGACCCGGCGCGCGTCGCGAACGACTGGTACGCCGCCTTGCCCGGCTCGACGCCGACGACCGTGCGCTCGCCGTGCGGCGTGCGCAGCGTGATGTCGACCGCCTCGTCACCGCCGTTGCGCGCCGTGACGGCCACGTACGCCTTGCCGGCGAGGCAGCGGGTGACCGCCTCGACGTCGACGAGCACGTCCTCGGGCCCGGGCCCGTCGCAGCGCAGCCACGCCCCGGCCCAGTCGGCGTGGTCCTGCCCGACGCCGTTGCCGCCGTCGCCGACGCGCAGGGTCACGGTCTGCGCCCCCGTCACGTCGACCTCGGCGAGCTGGGCGCGGGACGCCGGGGTGACGACCCCGCTCGCCCAGCGCGAGGTCCCGTCCGCGAGCACCTCGAACGTCACGCGCGCGGCACCGGCGACCTCGTCGTCGATCCCGTAGTCGGAGACGAGCGTGGTGCAGCCCTCCGGCAGGTCGAACGTGATCGCCGAGACGGCGTGCACGCCGACGCCCTTGGAGTAGGTGCGGCCCCCGATCGAGAGCGTGCGCCCGTCGCCCGCGACGTCCTCGCCGTTCGAGCGGTCGCGCTCGGCCGGCCCCCAGCCGTTCGTCTCGGACGTCCAGCCGAGGTCGGAGACGTGCACGCCGCCGGACACGACGTCGAGCGCGGCCGTCGCGAGCACGGCGTCGCCGTGGGAGAGGGTCGCGGAGACGGTGCTCCACCCGGTCCGCCCGCCCGGGTCGAGCGCGAGCTCCACGTCGGTCGTGCTGCTCCCGGGGACCTCGACCTCGACGGGCTCGGCGTCCCAGAAGTCGAGGTCGGCCGCCGCGAGGACGACCGTCTCCGGCGACGACGACCGGTTGCGGACCGGGACGGTGAGCACGACCGGCGCGACCGCGTCGGGCGAGCTCGCGCGCTCGGCCGTGATCGGACCGGCGGCCGTGACCGCGCTCTCGACGAGCGGGACGACCGTGAACGACCCGACGTGCTCGCCGTCGCCCGCGAGGACGGACCCCGCGACCACGGTGAGGTTGCGCGCGTCCGCCGGGACGCGTACGACGGCGCGCCACGTGGCGCTCCCGCCCGGGGCGAGGTCGGTCGACGCCGGCTCGGTCACCTCGACGTCCGGCACCGCGAGGTCGAGCCGCACGTCGGTCAGGGCCTGCTCGCCGGCCGTGACCTCGACGTCCACCGTGGTGGTCCCGCCTGCGCCCGCGACGGGGTCGGACAGCGTCGCCGTCACCCGCGCCCCGCCGTCGGCGGCGAGCGCGTCGAGGACGTTCGCGCGCTGCGCGACCATCGCCGCCCACGTCGCGGGACCGTCCTCGGCGCGCGGGTCGATCGCGTCGAGCGCGGTCCGCACGACCGCCGCGTCGGCGCCGAGGCGCTCCTTCGCGAGGTCGAGGATCTCCGCGTCCTCCTGACCGTCGCGGAACACCTCCCAGCGGATCGACGACACGGGCCCGTCGCCCGGCTCGGCGCCCGGGTAGACGATGTACTCGTCGCCCTGCCCGTACCGGAACGTCGGGTCGGCGTAGACGTCGCTCGGCCACGAGTTGTACGTCCAGCGCAGGTACCCGTCGAGGTCGCGCTGCTCGACGATCCAGCCGAGCGAGCGCGTCGAGACCGGCGGCGACGCCGTCACGGTGTTCGGGCGCACCGGGTCGTAGAACGTGTAGAACAGCGTCGGCTCGCCCGCCTCCACGCGGGACCGGACGAGGGAGTCCGGCACCTGGTCGAGGAACGAGTAGTTGAAGCTGATGTAGTCGGCGATGTCCGCCTCGGCGAGCGAGTTCGCCGCGAGGGCCACCTTGGGCGTCCACGCCGGGTCGGCCTGCGCGATGACGTCGAACGCGACGTTCATGGTCGCGATGGGGCGCTCGTCGAACGCGAGGCGCGTGTCGTCGAACCAGCCCTTGTCCTCGAGGTGCGCCCGGAAGTCGCGCAGGAACGCCGTCCACGCCGCTCGGTAGCGCGCGCTGCCGAGCGAGATCTCCTCGGTCACCTGCTCGCCGGTGCGGGAGTCGGTGTAGACGAGGCGCTCGGACCCGGTGAACTGCAGCATCGCGAACGCGTGGATCGTGTCGCCGACGCCCGCGGCACGGGACTCCGTGACGAGGCGGTCGAACACGGTGTAGTCGAACGAGAAGTCCGTGCCGTCCCAGATCCACTCGACCGTGCTGCGGTACGGCGACTCCGTCTGCGCGTGGCGCTTGCCGTCGATCGTCACGAGCCACGGGTCCTCGACGATCGCCGCGTTCACGACGTCCTGGCCGTGCGCCGCGAGGTCCTCGAGGTAGGGCCGCAGGGCGTCCCAGTGCTCCTCGCTCCACGGCGTGAGGCCGTGCGTGTCGGCCACCGCGTCGGGGTGGGCCCACAGGTCGAGCACGAACGGGCGCTCGTCGACCGGGCGCAGCTCGACGTCGGGCACGTCGACCCGCAGGGGCCAGGTGCCGATCGTCCCGTCCTCGGCCGTCACGGTGACCGTCCCGGTGTACGCGCCGGGGGCGGTGCCCGGGGGCACGGCCACGGTGAGCCACACGGGCTGGTTGCGGCCCGCCTCGACGTCGACGCTCGCGGCGTCGCGCAGCGGGTCGGCGACGACCCCGCCGTTCACGGTGTCCGGGATGTACTGCGGGTAGCGCACGCGCACGGACTCCGCGGGCAGGGCCGCCCCGCCCGGTCCGGCGAGCGCGGACGCCGCGGCGCTCAGGCCCGTGAGCCCGTGGGGCGCGGTGACCGCGAGCTGCGCGGACGCCGTACCCGCGGCGGGCACCTGGAGCCGCAGCGTCGTGGAGGGCGCGAGCGCCGGCCCGGTCGAGCCGGCGCGCGGGACCCGCACGAACGACGAGCTCGCCACGTCCCCGGACGGCACCCAGACGGTCGCGTCGGCGTCCGGGGCGGCCGGGAGCGTGAGGTCGACGGGGCTCATCGCGGCGGCGTGGGTCGCCTTCGTTCCCGTCGCGGTGGTGCCCGTGGCGGTGAACGTCGGGGTCCACGCGCCGGCGTCCAGGTCGCCCTGCGTCACGACGTGGCGCACGCTCTTGCACACGTACGAGTCGCCGGGCGCGAGGGCCGTCGAGCGGTTGCACGACGACGCGTTGTCCGGCCCGGCGAGCGCGACGCTCGCGAGGGCGACGTTGCCCGTGTTGGTGATCCGGATCCACGGCGCGACCTGGTCGCCGAGCAGGCCGTCGGCGCCGCCCGTGTAGATCGCGTCGAGCACGGGGAGCACGGAGACCGCCGGCGCGGGGGTCGCCGTGCCGCCGGTCACCTGCAGCGACGGGCGTGCCGACGAGCTGACGGCGCTCCCGCCCGAGCCGGTCGTGTACCGGACCGAGACCTCGTGCGCGCGCGCCGCCGCGGTCGCGGGGGGCGTGACGGCGAGCGTGACCGTCGCAGAGGCGCCGGGCTCGATCGCCGGCACGGCGACGGGCTCGGCCGACCAGCCGGCCTGCTCGTCGAGCGAGACCGTGCCGGGGGCCGTCGCCTCCGGGCCCTGGTTGGTCACGGTGACCGTGACGTCGGAGGGCTGCCCGGCGGTGAGCGGCGCCGCCGCGGTCACGGCGAGCGGGGCGCACGCGCCCTCGAGCCAGTCGAGGTCGAAGCTCGTGTAGGAGATGCTGCGGTAGCCCTCGCGCTCGAACAGCAGGCCGTAGCTGCCGCCGAGGTCGTCGTCGGACGTGCCGTCGCCGAGCGGGGTGAGCGTCGAGTAGCCCGCGGCACCCGGCACGACGACCTTGCGGACGGGCCACGTCTGCCCCGAGTCGCAGGACATCTTCACGGTGAGGTTCCGGCGGATGCCGGTGTCCTCGGTGTTGGAGAAGAGCAGCACCTGCGCGCGCGGGTCGTCCGGCTCGGCGTCGGGGAACGCGCGGATCACGGACCCGTTGTTCGCGGGGTCGACGAGCTCCGTGTCCGGCGAGAAGGCGGTGTACGTCGCGCCGCCGTCGGTCGACGTCGCGACGAGGCGGTAGGGCGCGGAGCGGCTGTTGAGCAGCACCGTGCCGTCCGCGAGCTCGACGGTCTTGTTCTCGTCGGCCCCCGGACCCACGGGCGCGCTGCGCTGCCACGTCTCGCCGTGGTCGTCGCTGTACGCGCTCACGGCGTAGTTCCCGCCGCTCGCGCGCACCGTGTACTGCTGGATGAGGCGGCCCGCGTGCGGCCCGTGGCGCAGCTGGATGCCCTCGCCGGACGCGGCGAACAGGCCGCCCCAGGCCGGGTCCTTGAACATCTCGGTGATGCGGCGGTGCTGCCACGTGACGCCGCCGTCGTCGGAGTACGAGTAGTCGGCGTGCAGGAGGTTCGGGTCGTCGGGGTCGTTGCCCGTGCCGGACCCGGCGTAGCCCTGGTTGACCGACGCGGCGTAGAAGACGAACACGCGCCCGGTCTCGCGGTCGACGAGGACGCTCGGGTCGCCGTAGCCCTTCGGGGCCGCGTCGGAGCGGATGACCTCGGGCTCCTGCCACGTCGCACCGCCGTCGGTGCTGCGGCGCATGAGCAGCGCGATGTTGGAGGGCAGGTCGTTCATGGTCGGGCGGCCGTCGTACACGGCGAGCAGGTCGCCGTTCGGCAGCGTGGTGAGCGCGGGGATCCGGTAGCGCAGGTGGCTGCCGGTGTAGCGCGTGGCGAGGTCGACGACGTCGAGCTCGTCGCCCGGGCCGGCCGGCACGCCGGCGGGCGCAGCGGGGAGCGGGGCGGCCGCCGCGGGCGGGGCGGCGGGGGCGGCGACCTGCGCGGCCGCTCCCGCGGGGACGAGGGCCGTGACCAGCAGCGCTGCGGTCACGGTCAGGGGGAGCAGGGGTCTCACGGGAACGTCCTCTCACCGACGTCGGCGTCGGAGGCTGGGGGAGTCCTGATGATGTGTGCACCATATCGGCACGATTCGAGCAGGAACCAGCACCCGCTCGGACGACGGAGGAGCCCGGCGGCCTACAGGCCGCCGGGCTCCTCGGTGATCAGGCGCAGGTGGAGGCGCCGAACGTGGCGTCGACCTCCTGGGAGCCCGCCGCCGCGACGGCGGTCCCCTCGTCCACCGCCGACGAGCGGGCGGAGAACGACTGGTACGCCGACCTGCCGGGCTGCACGGCCGCGACCGTGCGCTCGCCGTACGGCGTGCGCAGCGTGACGTCGACCGCCTCGGCACCCGTGTTCTGCGCCGTCACGGCGACGTACGCCGTGCCGGCGAGGCAGCGCGTCGACGCGCGGACGTCGAGCGCGGGGGCGGCCGCGGACGGGAGCTCGACCGCCGGACCGTCGAGCTCGACGACCGTCACGGTCGTCCCGGACGTCGAGGTCCACGTCGTGTCCGGCGTGAACGACCCGCGGTCGAGGTCCTCCTGCGTGACGACGTGGTGCGCGAACGTGCACGTGTACGACGCGAGGGCCGCGAGGCTGAGGTAGCGGCAGTTGCGGCTGTACTGCGCCGGGTCGAGGTTGACCAGGTTGCCCGTGGGCACCACGCGCGTCCCCGCGGTGGAGATGTTGTTCACGGTGTACGCGAACTCGAGCACGTCCCCGACGGCGTAGGCGTCCTTCGGGTTGGTGTGCACGCCCGAGACGAGGATGTTGCCCGGGCCGCCGAGGTTCACGCTCGGGCCCGAGTGCTCGACCGTGGTGACCGTCGTCCCCGAGGTCGAGGTCCACGTGGTACGCGGCGTGAAGTGGCCCGCGTCGACGTCGGCCTGCGTGATGGTGTGGCGCGCGCTCGTGCACGTGTACGTGGCACGGGGCCCGAGGTTGCGGTAGCGGCAGTTCGGCGTGCTCTGCGCCGGGTCGAACTGCTGCAGGTCGCCCGTGGGCGACACGGTCGTCACGGCGTCCGAGAGGTTGGTGACCGTGAACGAGTAGCTGACGACGTCGCCCACCTTCCAGCCGCCCGCGGGGGTCGGGCTGGTGACGCTCGCCGCGGCGATCGTGATGTCGCCGGGACGGTCGCTCGGCGCCGCGAGGACCCAGTCCATGTCGAGCTTGGCGAAGCGGATGCCGCCGTTGCCGCCGTCGGGCTCGTAGAGGAGCCCGATCGTGCCGTCGGCCAGCGTCGCGAGCGTCGAGTACGCCATGCCGCCGGCCTGGAACACCTTCGCCACGGGCCACGTCTCGCCGTCGTCGTAGCTCACGCGCACGGTGCCGTTGACGCGCGCGGACTGCGACGCGGCGTTCGAGAAGAGCAGCACCTTCGCCTCGGCCGAGCCCTGCGGCGCGTTCGGGTACGCACGCACGATCGAGCCGTTGTTCGTCGGGTCGGGCAGCTCGGTGTCGATCGTCACCGGGCCGTACGTCACGCCGCCGTCGGTCGAGTACGCGACCTTGCGGTACTTCGAGCCGGCGGAGTCGCGCGAGTTGAGCATGACGCGGCCGTCGGACAGCTCGACCGTCTTGTTCTCGTCCATGCCGGTGCCGACGGGCGTGCCGACCTGCCACGTCGCGCCGTGGTCGTCGGAGTACACGGACACGGCCTGCACCGCGCCCGCGGCGTTGATGATCGTGTACTGCTGGAGGAGGCGGCCCGCGTACTGGCCGTACTTGAGCTGGATGCCCTGGCCGGAGGACGCGAAGCGCGAGCGCGCCCCGAGGTCACCGGTGACCTCGGCCGTGATCGTGCGGTGCGTCCACGTGCGGCCGTCGTCCGTCGAGCTGGAGACGTTCGCCTGGATGACGTTGCGCGCGGTCGGGTCCGTGCCCGGCTGCGACCCCCAGAAGCCCTGGTCGTAGGACTTCACGTGGAAGTTGAAGATCGTCCCCGTCTCGCGGTCGACGATGTAGCTCGGGTCGGAGTAGCCCTCGACCGGCGCGGTCGTCCTGCCACCCGCGACGACCTCCTGCGGCCCCCAGGTGACGCCGTCGTCGTCGGAGCGGCGCTGCAGGATCGAGTTCGGGCCGGGCGAGTCGGCGCCCGTGGGGCGGCCGTCGTAGGACGCGAGGACGGCGCCGCTGTTGGTCACGGTGAGGGCCGGAATGCGGTAGTTGGGGAAGCCGCCCTGCCCGTTCGTCGCGAGCTGCTGCTCGCTGTAGGTGCCCCGTCCGCCGGTCGCCGGGGCGACGTCGTAGTCGGGGGCGGGGGTCGTGTGGTGCGCGGCCGCCGTCGTGACGGGGACGACGGCGCCGCCCATCCCCAGCGCGAGTGCGGCGGCGAGGGTCACCGCACGGTGCGCTGGTCTGCGGAGGTGTCCGATCATGCCGTTCCTTCCGGTCGTGGAGCACTCGGTGCGGACGGCCGGCCAAGGGGGGACGCGGCGACGCTGCCGAGACTGCTTGAACAGATGATGTCAGATGTCTGACGTCAGGAACGTAGCCTGCGGGGCATCGGGGGTCAAGGGGAAGCGCGCGGGTGCACGAACGCCCGCACCCCGCCGGACCAGGGAGGTCGGTCCGGCGGGGCGCGGGCGAAATCGGTCGGGCTAGGCGGCACCGCCGTCGTCGCCGGTGCCCGCACTGGCAGGGGGCTGATCGTGCGGGCACCGGCTGCATTCAGCGTAAGCAGCGAACTGGACGGTCGTCCAGGTGAAACCCGGGTGAAAGTGCGCGGGCTCTACAGGCCCTGCCAGTCGGGCTTGGACGCGTACGTCTGGCGGTAGTAGTCCGCGAGCTGCAGACGCGAGGCCGCGGCGTCGTCGACCAGCACCGTCGCGTGCGGG